>Ga0228710_1004066_pt1 | contig 23087 bp, 17 predicted proteins | sample MedpolnodulmetaG_FD_177995 | JGI IMG/M metagenome (GOLD analysis project Ga0228710, IMG submission 177995) | Root nodule microbial communities from Medicago polymorpha collected in Santa Monica, California, United States - pink nodules | ecosystem: Host-associated > Plants > Roots > Nodule...
TTTTTTGCTTTCGTACTGGTTTCTGACTTACCAAAGGTGGACGACTAATCCGGCTCGTACGTAGAGGCATGCGTACTGGCCAAGCGTTGTTCCCCCTTCGGGGACATCCGATAAAATAACACATTCTTTTTGCTTGTTATTAAATAACGAATTGACCATAAAGCCTATTAAATTAGTGAGATTAAAAGTTTAACGGATGACATTTTAGACAATAATCATTTCTTTAAGAAGTTTGTTATTGATTTTGTTTTTATTAATATCTAATTGATCCATTTTTTGTGAAAATAAAAAAACAAATTGCAAATGACTATACCGTCCATTAAATTAGGTCATTAAGAAATTGAACACCGTTGAAAACCCTTACCCAACATACCTCTATGCCCTAACATCGTTGTTGGCTTCCTCTAACCTCTGAACTCACTCCATCTCTCTTTTAGCAATGGCGCCTTCGGAGGACAGAATAAACAATTTATCAGATGAAATCATCTGCCATATTCTCTCTTTCGTCCCAACCAAACACGCTGTTACCACCGGAGTTCTTTCCAAGAGATGGATTAATCTATGGCGCTCTATTCCTCTTCTCGACTTCTCCGATATCAAACTGAAAGGCCGTGACCTTTCTCCTATTCAATCAGTTTGTCTACTCGTCTTGGTTTCTCGAGACATCGCTAGTAATCATTCCATCAAGAGTTTCATCCTTAACATTGATTATGCTAACAATAATCATATCAAATCTCATAGCATTCCAAATCTCACAACATGGGTAAACCTTGTCGTTCAACTTAAAGTGAAGTATTTCCATCTTCTTATTCACTTGGGTGTTGATATTTATGATCTTCATCTTGCTGTAAAACACATGCTTCAAGCCCCCAAATTACCCAATAGCATATTTAGTTGCAAAACCCTAGTGGTTCTAAACCTTCGTTGATGAACGGGAATTTTTGTTGCTTCTTGGTGGGTGTCATTTTCTTGAGGATTTTAAGGCACACAATGTATTCACGTACCGTGACAGGACAGAACTTCAAGTGTTTCAAAGCTTAAACTTAAGCAAGTTGATTAGGGCAGATATTATTGAAGTGAATTGTGATTTTCCAATGAAAGCACTTTATAATTCGGAGTTTTTAAGAATACAACCATGGGAGGTTCGTTTGATTATTAATATGATATATGACTCATCATTTGTATTTTGTTTTTGTGAACTTCCTTCTGATTTCTGATTTTGTCTTTCCACGGAGTTTAGATCGATCCTCCTTATGATTTTCCTACCTTCAATAATTTGACTCACTTGGTGATCAACACTTACATGGATATGTTTTTAAAAGTGCTTTACTACTGCCCTAAACTTCAAGATCTAAAGCTTTATCAGGTTGGTTAAGTTTAAGAATTGTATTTAGTTTATCTTTCCTTATTAAAACTTTATGGTTCTTTTTAAAGTAAAATAAAAAAATGTAGTACCTTTATGTTTAATTTTGTTTCGTGAATTATTTACAGAAGACAAAAACTGATTGGGATCGAGAGATTGAAGTACAAGAACGAGAAAGATGGGTGGATCCAACACCCGTTCCACAATGCCTTTCGTCATATCTTTGAACTTGCACTATTCGGGACTTTGCATATGTAGATCTACAACATCACATTTTGTTAGCAAGATATATTCTAAATAATGCAAAAATTTTACAAACCATGACAATATGGAGTGACAAAGAACAACCTGAAATAGAAAGGGAATTATCCTCATGTCCAAGGGCCTCCGCAACTTGTCAACTTTCCGTTTATTGATGAATTCTGCTCTTCTCCCAACAAATTTTGCTCCCATCCAACTAAACTGACCAAAATACCTCTACGTTAGTTAACTAAAGCATGTATAAATTTCTGCGCAACTTAACTCACGCTGCGCAACTTAAGTCACACTGGAATTAACACTTGCGTGAGTTAACCCACGCTGGAATTTACACTTGCGTGCGTTAACTCACGCTAGGGTATTTTGGGAAGTTCCGTTGGACGTGAGTGTTTTGTGTTGGGAGAAGAGCAGAATTCTTTATTGATAACATATATAGAATATGTAAGTAGTAGTTTATCTATCATGTTTGTTGTTTCATTAGCTTATATCATACAATTGTTGAATTTGGTGGTTTGAAGTATGAGCTATGAAGATCATGGACAATTTATGCACTACTTAGTGTCGTACATTTGCATCTACCATGCAACTACTGTATTTGATGGTTTGATGAACTATGTCCTATGAAGGTCACATATAATTTGTGTTGTGTACAAGCTAAGCAAAAATTATCCTTAAATGAATTAGTTAATATTGTAAGAGATTAGGCCTTAGAAGAAGAGGTAGCAAATAATCTAAGCGTTCATGCATTAGAAGAACAAATGGCTATCCTTATGCAAAATTTTGAAGGTCAATTTCAACATAGTTAATCAAGTAAGAATATGTAAAATACTTTTCAATTTTTTTTGTGGGTCCTTGCTATATTTATATTCTTGTTTTTGGCATGTGTGTAGTTTAATTTAATATGGTTCATGATTGGTTTTTCTTCGACAACTTTTGTTTCTTCTAATATTTGATGAGTACCATGTTTAATAGGAAAATTGTTGGACTTGTTAATGGGACTGCTTTGGGGTATTATGGGTGGTGGGGATAATATATGACTTGTTAAGGAGACTGCAACTGCTGATTTTTAGTGCTATTTTTTTTTTGGCTAGAAGGTTCTTCCTCATCTTTTAGTAGGCCATAATTTTCTACCTCGCATTCTCATTTTAGTATGATACTTTTTTAGCAAAATTATGTGAAATATACGTGCTAGCTATTAACCGAAACATATTCCGATGTTAGTGGCTTTATCAAGTACTTTTTATTTATTTTTATTTTTTTTTATAGATTTTGGAGACAAGTTGAAATTCACCCTGTGTCAAGGAGCCAAAAGTAGTTGAAACTCAAGGAAGGGAAACATAAGACATTCTCCCCATTTGGATAAGACTCAAGAGGTTTGAATTTATAGTTAAGATATTCTCCCTGAAACTGTATGGTTATTAAGTTTGAATTTTGAATTCTTCACTTTTTCATATTAAGACTTTGTTTGGGAGTCTAGGAGAGGGAAAAGAGAGCTTTGAGGGGGTTGGAGAATACATGGGAAAATAGAGTTTTTTTTTTTTTTTTTGAAAAAGTATTTTTTTTAGAGAATGATAAATTAGTGTTTATGATTGACATATTTTTTATTTTAAGAGTATTATAACAACATAAATTAAATTTAAAGAATTCATATAACTCTCCAAAACCTCCCAAAACTCTTTTTTTTTTGTCAAGTAGCCTAGTAGCTAGAGAAATTCACCCTAAAGGTGAATAAGTGGAGTGTCCAGGGTTCGAACCCCGGCCCCTACATATAAAATGCATTATCCCTTACCAAGTAGCTCACAGGGACCCAAAAACTCTTCTCTAATACAATTTTGAATTCCTCCAAATGCCCTCCCCCTCAATGTTCTATATTTCTTCCACTTATTGCTATATTTTTCTAACGCGAATGCTAACTTGGGATCTCAAGAGCACATGTTAAGGAACTCATTAGAATATGCATCCTCCAAGAATACTAGGTTTTTTTTCTAAATTACTAGGTTTTTTTTTTTTTACTTCTTAAATATCAACTTTAGTCTCTTAACTCATTTTAAAAGTTGAGTTCTTTTAACCAACTTTTAAATGTCGAGTTTGTCTCTTACTTTAAAACATTTTAATTTGGTTCTTTAACTTATCTATATTACAACAATGAATTAACATGTTGTCTAGGTGTAATATTAATTTGCTATTATTGATTAAAGAAGTTACCAGTTAATTATGTTAGTTATAATTAGTTGCTACTTACTAGTTTTTTATGCATAAAACAATTTATGATTTGATTATTATTTAAATAACATTTATTTATAAACAATTTATAATTTGATTATTATTTAAATAACATTTTCAAAATATGAGGACAAAATTAGGTAATAATTTGCTGGATAATGACCTGTTTTTTTAGGGATGATAATGACATGTTTGCTATGAATTAAAATAAAAGTAATTTTGATATTTGATAATTTGGATACAACTATATTTGATATAAGTAGTTGATAGTTTTTCGTTTCTTTGTTTTTGTTTATTTTCTTCTTCAGTTGTACCAAAAAACTATATAAAAAGAATTTTTTTTATGTCATACAAAATGTAAAAGAAATTTTCTTTAAAAAAAATCTATTTCATAAAAAAGGTAAGAACTCGGATGAGCAAATATGTATTTAGCTACTCTTTAGCCTCACCTATCATTTATTGCCCACAGTTCTATTTACATATCTCTACTTTCCTTTCATTTGTATCGATGTGGGATTTGATTTGAGTTGTGTTAAATGCGGATGAAAAGGATGTTTGCATGAATTTTAAATGAATCGAACTTGAGCTAAACAAAAAAAGATTCTTATCAAACACGAGTTGAAGTTTTGAGCCGAACGAATTCTTCACGAGTTCTACCTCCATATCTAGACTCTATTGGAAAGGAAAACAAAAAAAAACTAAAGTAAAGAGCATCTGGTTCTTGATGATTTAATGCAAGAATAATGGATAAAAGCATATATCGTCTACACAAATGAGATGCCCCAACCAATAACTCGTTTTCTTATATTTAATTATAATACATCCCTTCTTACATGAATTCTGCTTTTGAGTTTCCAGCCCAGCACCAGAATTGCCTTAATCAGTGTCTAAGAACCAAAAAAGGTAACAATATGCATCCTCCAATTGAGGGATTGGATTCCACATTTCACATCTTTTTATTAATACAAAAAATATGTCACTTTGTTTATGTAACGGTTCACAATTTTCTGGAAAGCAAATGCATTATCAAAAGTGAAAGTTGTCAATCCAAAAATAATATGTTTGTTTTCACATTTGAGCTGAGGACAGCTCAAATCCAATGGTACACTTGAGTTGAAAACTTCTCTATTTATACATTCTTCTTGTTAGCTGCATATATACTTGGCCTGATCAAATAATGAGTGATAAATTAAAAGCCAAAAAGAACAAAAACAGTGCTACCAGATATAACACTAATGGTACTTGCTTAAATTATCATAAGTTACTTAGCTCAACTTCAAAGCATACTGGTGGAAAAAAACTTGCTTGCAGTGAGTGCAAAGGCGAATTTGTCATGCCACCAAAAACAACTATGTACCAATGCAACGAATGTGAAGGTGTTGGTAAATCAATTTCAAATTATAAACAATTAAGAGAAAATAGTTTAGGAGCCAAATTGTTCAATCAAGATCAACGACGAAATGCTAGTACAAATGCATCAAGCCAATCCTCGTCGTTGTTGTCTACAACTACAATCGGTAACAAACGTGCGGTTCTCTGTGGAGTTACTTACAGCAGAAGACGGTACATGCTCAAGGGAACCATTAATGATGTTGTTAACATAAAAAAACTACTGGTTAATAATTTTGCATTCCCAATAGAATCCATACGCGTCCTCACAGGTATCTGTTATAGAAACTTTTATTTTGATACACTACTAATTCCATGCATGTATTCGCTCAATGTATATTTATTTCATGTTTTCCGTTTGTTTTAATCAATGAATAACAAAGGAAAAAAAATTAAAGCTGCTTCTGAACTACAATGTGATAATTCATACGACTAGAATATGTCATAGAAGATGGATATTAAGTTGTCAATTCTTTAATATCAAGTTATATTTCATCATATCTTCAATTTTTCATGTGTGATAAAGATACATAGAAAGTGCTAGAGACAAATGTTAGTAAACATGGCATCAATTAGAAACATGGTATTTTTTTAATATGAATTAGTAACATGCTATAATAGCCAACTAATTCCTAATCTATAACTTCCTATATCTTTAATAACAGATTTTGTGGTAATGATTAAAGATAAGAGATTGATATTATTGTGAAACTTGTAAATTGCAGAAGAACAGAAGGATCTAAATTTCCTACCAACTAAGAGGAATATAATGGAATCGTTAAAGTGGCTGGTGAAGGACTGCAAGTTCGGAGACTCATCAGTGTTCTACTTCTCCGGACATGGTATGCAACAACCGGCAATAGACAAAGATGATGAAATTGACGGGTTTGATGAAACTATTTGCCCAGTTGATTTCATTAGAGAAGGAATGATCACTGACGACGAAATCAATTCTACCATTGTTCGGCCACTCAAGGAAGGTGTCAAACTTCATGCTATTATTGATGCTTGTCATAGTGGAACAACTCTTGATCTCATGTATGCTTATAAAAAACACAAGTAAGTACATATAAATGCTTTATTTTCTTCTATTTGATTTTCTGCTTCTAGTTCATCGATCCAAATTTCTCGTAATTTGCACTCAGTCTATCTATACTGTTGAATAGAAATCAGATGACTTTGAAAGTCAGTTAACTAATTCATCACTTGTATGCATATATGCTTGCAGTGGCAATTGGAAATGGATGAATAACATTCCCCCTAGCATAGAACCTGTCACTAAATGTACAAATGGTGGAGTGGCCATTTGCTTCAGTGCTTGTGAAGATTGTCAGATGGCTGCTGATACTGCAGTAAGAATAATTTTCGATATAATTTTAGTCTGTTCTTGCAATGCAATGTAATGGACATACTTTTTCACTTACTTCGTTTTTTGAGTTGTAAGTTGCGACCAACCTGTGCAGGCTTTTGGAGGAAAAGAGATGAACGGTGTTATGACCTATCTTTTAACAAAAATAATCCGAGAACATTCTGGAATTACATATGCCGGTTTGCTAGAAAAATTGCAAGAGGAAATTGGAATGGTTCACCGAAGCAAACACTTCAATGGGATCTTGAAACGTATTTTTCACCGTAGAATTGAGCAGGTAAGTAGCTATCCTTTCACACATAACACTGTAAATGAATGCATTTTCCCCTTACCTAATAATTTCAAAGATTTTAGAGAAAGTTTAAAACATCTAACATGATCTTCAAAAGTCCTATTGTGCAAGCTTAACTAGACTTTACACTTTCATAAGATATAGCAATGTGAAAACAGAAAAGATTTTAACATCTGTGAATGTTTTCTGCACACAGCAGTAGAGGCAGACTAGTATTAACAATCCTGATAACTTGTTTTAGATTGTATCTAATTTTTTTTTTTTAAAATTTCTAAAGCAAAGAGATTTTATCATTTGTATTTTATACCCAAATATGTTTCATCTACGATATAGGAAAGGAGCTACATATGTTGGCTGTTTGAAGAAACATTGATACTCCTTTTTTTTTTTACTCATAAATATCAGTATTGTATATTCAACTCATTCAAAACTAAACCCATAAATAATTGGAACATTGCATTGCAGAATCCTCTTTTATCATCATCGGAGAAAATTGACGTTAATGCGAGAATATCGTTTTGAGCATGCACATCAGAACAAAACAAAGGCCTAAATTGAGATATGGCGACTTGCTCAATGTGATTTACTCTGCAACCCATCGAGATAAAGCAGGAAAGTTGAAATAAAAAGCCAAAAGCTTGCTACGGACACTTCGGAGCACCATCAGCCTATATATTACATCAGTTATACAAAGTTCTTATAAATATAATTGTCTTAACAAACCTAGACACACACACACACACACACACACCATACTCTACATGAAGTTTGATATCTATTCAAAGTTGGTTCTGTTCTGAGATCCTTACTATATTGTAATTCAGTAATTGTGTTGTACTGACTCATTTGTGCTGTCTAAACACTAGCCGTTTTTAAGCATTGATGCAGATTAAGTCATTTTGGACAATAAACTCCTCATATAGATGCTTGTCCTCCTGATTTATATATTAAGCTATCTCATTCACATTGTTGAGATTTGTGTTTTATTCTTGTTTGTTCTTTGCTAAGATAGATCAAATGTTATATGCACTTTTGCAGAAAAGCTATATAGATGAATATATGACTCCATTACTTAAACATTGTAATTTTATTTAGGGTTATTTTTGGCAACCATGCTTCGATTCAAAAAGCAGTTTCTAAAGTTATTTGGGAATCTCCAAGTTGAAAAAACCATTTTTAATCCTAAAGAAACCAATCCAACCATTCTTTGCAATTCCATAAGTCATGTTATATACGTATCTTCCTTCCAACTGCAATTCAAAGAATATCAGCAAATGAATACGTGAGCATGAGAGGCTAAAATAGAACCTCATTCAATCAAATCAGTGATAAAGGTCTTGGAAGGTAGAAAAATAAGAAATGAATACTGTCACTACAAGCACATCAACACAACAGAACATTTATCAGACCAGATTCCTCTCATTCTCATATCCTACAATAAAATTAATTAGCAAAGAATCAAATCAAAATTTCCATGACATTCAATTTCAAGTTGCATACAATAAATATAATCTTCTTAAAATAAAACACATGGTTCTTCTTTCTCTATAATGCAAGAGAGAATCAAGAACAGGTTCCAGCATCTGGTTCTTGATGGCAAGTGATCTTAATTCAAAGACAAATCTAAATCTTATCTTAGATGCGATAGAAAGATTCTCCTTCCCTAGCTCATTGTTTTCGGTCTGCCAAACAAATGTGATTTAAGCACAGTTTTGGTTCAGCACAGTTTCACATTCACTATAGCAGGCAAACATTCAGGTGCCTAAAAATTGGCATGAAAAACACCAGGTCGAATAGCAGTTGTCAGCACAACCAGGATAATCCTATTGCTAAGTACACTAACAAAAAACAAGAGCTGGTTAGTGTGAAATTGCAGTCTATTACATCTGCTAATCCTGGACTAAAGGATGTTGACGATGGCGAACACAAGGACAAAACATTGATAAACAACCTACCTAGTAACCTTTCAGGAAATGGGAATGGATCAGTTTTCATTAGCATCTACAACCACAATTACACCATGCAATATCCTCCTACTACGTACGAAATACCTGTCCATTCCTATTATCCTCCATTGAGGCCTCCTTCTGCATTTGGTAACAAGAGAGCTGTGTTATTTGGGATCAGTTATGCTAACACGGACGCACCAAAGAAGCTTAAGGGTTCTGTGAATAATGCTCGGTGCATGAAACACTTTCTGATTGACAAGTTGGGATTTCCTAGCAATTCCATTTGTATGCTCACAGGTAATTTCTGTTCAACTATTATTTATGATATTACTAGTACGAGTGCATATTTATATACTTACCACTTTTTATATATATCCTGTAGATGATTCAGAGGACAAAAACAAAATTCCATCAAAAAGTAATATGCGGATGGCCATGAGGTGGTTGGTTGAGGGCTGCAAACCCGGGGATTCATTGGTGTTTTACTTCTGTGGTCATGCATCAAGGGTTAAAGACCATAACGTGGATGAGGTTGATGGGTATGATGAAGCAATATGCCCTGTCGATTATGAGCACGAGGGGTTGATACTCGATGATGAAATCAATGCTACAATTGTTAGGCCTCTACCTCATGGTGCCAAACTACATGCCCTTGTTGATGCATCCTTTAGCGGGACAATTCTTGACATACCATTTGTATGCAAGATGAACCGGTTAGTTAGTTAGTAAGATATGAATCATTGTATTTGATATAAGATGTCCTTATTCATTAGCCTATGTTGGGTTCATTCAGGATTGGTTCTTTTGGATGGAAAGATCACAGACACCGGAGAGCTGGCAACAAAGGCACGAGAGGAGGGCTAGCGGTTTGTATTTCCGCCTGCGATGATGGTGATGGAAAGGCAGGAAGAAAATCGGTTCGTAGTAATGCATTATGCGTACCTTTTTTTTCCGTTCCATTCCAATGGTTGATATAAATCAGTTAGAATCAATATATATAATTGTCACTTATAGCAAAAGATTTTTGCTGGTTGATTAGGCCTTGACTTACAGTTTCCTCCAAATCATGCAAGATGTACCTAAATTGACATATGGTCGTTTGCTCAATGACATGCTCTTTACAATCCAATGGGCTAAAGCAGGGAAGTTGGAACTAAAAGGCCAAGATTTTGCCCGGAACACTTGGAAACAAAATACTCATGTATGCATCAGTTATATACAAGGCTCAGACTCTCATCAATTGTTTATTATTTATAGATTACTGACTTACATGAAAGTTGATTCTAAATGTGTTTTGCAGGAGCCACAACTATCCTCTACAGAGAAGTTTGATATTTCTACAAAGTTATTTCTAATCTGACACATAAATAACAGTGCGGGTGCAGGAATAGAAAAAAGTCAATGTCCAATTGGCAATAAGGGCAGTACTTGTATGTACTGAATCATTTGTAATGTCCAAGCACAATCTGTTCCAAAACATTGATGGAACTTGAGCCATTCTCAGATTTATGTGTTTATTTATGATTTTTAAGGAGGTGAATGAGTTGTCTATATTACATTGTTGAATTTTGGTTCCATTTTTGTTCGATTTTTGCTGAGGTAGATCAAATCTTTTTCCGAGAAGCTACGTAGATGAATGAATTAGTGAATGCATTATAAAACTGTTGTAAAGCATCATCAATAAGGATGAGAGTAATCTCAAAGAATGTGGTCTAGGGGAAGTTCACAATGTAGCAGATCTAATCCAATAAGCATGTTACAGAATAGAAGGGAGATGTTCATATGAGTATGCTAAGTATTTCAACAATTGAATAATCTTTCAATTAGAATGAAAAGAACTTGATAGATAAAGCAGAGTACAAATCCAAAACTATGCATAAGAAAGGAGGGGCAGCCAAGAACAAAAAAACTTAGAACAATACCATAATTCTATATCCCCTTTTTTCTTACTACATTCTGTTATATACCTCTCATGATCACACTCATTACTTCGACGTGCCCATTAAATTTTAGCTAACTTTGCTGCCAACATTTTACTAATTTGGTTATTTCCTTTTTCCTCTATTCGTGCCATAACTGACGATTAGGCTGGTTTGGTAATGTGTGTTCTTTTTGTCATGAACTAACTATTCTAAAAGTTTAAGCTTAAGCACATACCCACTATTGCCATGAAGGCAATAAGGATTGAACTCTAAACTACATGGTTAACTCGATACCATGTCAAGAATCAAACATTCCAAAAACTGAAGCACCTAAATAAAAACACATAAATGATTTTACATGCAACATTTTTGTATCTTAAATATAACAATGGATGAATGTTTGTTGTTTCAAACGGTGACAATAAAGAATATGCAAAATGTTATTGAATAACATTTGTTACACCTAGCAGGTTTAAGAGGTAACAATAGAAACAAAACATGTCAAAAGGAAAAAATGTAGGGCATCTGAAAATATTAAATCAAATGGGATAACACATTAACAAAAAAATAAAATATGAGGCAACTCCGTTGTAAATTGGAGGCGCAACAACTGATAAAAGTGGTGTCAGGTAGCATGTGTTGGTTTTGGCCTAAGCCTTTGATCTCGCACAATGACAACAAAGACATAGAGCGATGGTAGTGTACCTACAAGCACTTTTAATACTTATGTCAGTCAGTAAAAGAGATGAGTGAAAATGTATCACTATGAAAAGGCACCTTTAGAAGAGATGAGCCATCCTTTATGTAAAGGATTATGAGTCTGCTAACTGGGTAACCATTTTTGTTTGTCTCCGATGTGACAGTAATGACCTCTTGCGGCCTAACCATCTTCAGTTGGTCATTGAGACCGATAATGGGCCGGCCTATTGGTGTTTGATATTGGCCAAATATATGTCTAAGATTGATCCAGAACGAGATACAAAAATCCATAATCGACAAAGGAAAACCGCTCTACAAGTATGAACTTAATTAATGTTAGTCTCATAATCTCCCTACTTTATTTCTTTTCTGTAACAGTTCATAATCATAAAAAACAAATAATTGTTACTAATAAGCTCTAATCCAATCCATAGTATAAAAAATGTATTCTCCAATGTCATCATGCTGTCATCTTCATCTCAGAAATCAATTAGTAAATAATATGCGATAGAACACATATTTTGAAAAATTGATCAATCAATTAGCGAATAATATGATAGAGCGTATTTTGAAAAATTGGTCAATAAATTAGTGAATAATATGTGATAGAAAGCATAATTTGAAAAATTGGTCAGGTTTTGATATATTCCCGGTCCACTAGGAAAGGCAAATAGAATGTGATTCTATATGTCCATATTATCATATCCAAAAAAGGTTCCAACACACTTGATTTAATGGAGACACCTCTACCTCAATCTCATCATCAACACATTTCTCAGTTTATTTACTTCTTTTTCTTCATTAATAATTTACTAAACAAAATCTTCTCCAAAACTCCAAAAGATGGCAACTAGAAGAGCAAGATGCAGCAAGTGTGGAAGGGCTATACTAGTGCCAATAGAACTAGAAAATTATGGCTATTCCACTTCCATAACCATGATATGTTCTGGTTGCAACTCTCAAGGTTTCTCCCAACAACCCAATTACCCTTTTCTGAATAACAACAATGCACCTCCTCCGCCTGCCTATGGGAGACGTCAGTCTTGGCCACAGACACCGATGGCCCCACAATATTCAATGACACCTCCTTCTCCATATGGTAACAAGAGGGCTGTTTTATTTGGTATTAGTTATGGTAATCATGCTAACAGCCTTAAAGGTTCTCTCAATGATGTTCACAGCATGAAATACTTTCTCATTCAAAAGTTAGGTTTTCCTGCTGATTCCATTCGCATGCTCACAGGTACTAACTAATTGCTTGTTTAACTTTTATTTTTATTAGATAATATACACCTGCAAGTTAATCTTGTCATACCATCTTGGCTTGCTTGCGGGGATAAGACTGCCTACATACTGCACCTGTTGGGAGTCGGGAGACGGTTGTCATTTTAGTATAGCAAATGATGATTACACGATTCATATTTCATATACACCTGCAAGTTAATCTTGTCATAATTTAGATGCTAGTGTTCTATGAGATGGTGGTTATGGTTTAACTAGACTATAAGATAAGGTCTAAAATGAACAGCCAAAAAAGGGTCTCAATCTCATTCCTTCCATTCTATTCTATCTATAATTATATACAATAACATTGAAAAACAACCTACAGATGAACCAGGGGAGAGAAATCCGATGAGAATTCCAACAAAATATAACATGCGAATGGCAATGAGGTGGTTGGTTGAGGGCTGCCAACCAGGGGACTCGTTGGTGCTTCACTTCTCAGGACATGGATCAAGGGAAGTAGACTGTAGCATGGATGAGGTTGATGGGTATGATGAAGCTATATGCCCTGTTGATTATGAGAGCGAGGGGAAGATTCTCGACGATGAAATCAACGCTACAATTGTTAGGCCTCTACCTCATGGTTCCAAACTTCATGCTATCATTGATACATGCTTCAGTGGGACAGTTCTTGATTTACCATTTATGTGCAGAGTGAGCAGGTTAGTTTAGAATCAAAACTGTATTTATATATGCATACATGCCATCATAAGTCATTAATTACAAAGTATTTCATGTACAAATATTCAAAATATATTGAAAACAACACAACGGTTTTGTAATTAAAAGTAAAAACATGCCAGAAAACGTTTGCTCAAAATACCTAGATATAATTTTGTTTCTTTGGAGTAAAACAGAAAAGGTTATTATGGATGGGAAGATCATAGAAACCCCAGAGCTGCTTACAAAGGCACAAGAGGTGGACTAGCAGTTTGCATTTCAGCTTGTGATGATGATGGAAGTGCAGCAGACACATCGGTTAGTACTAGTAATAGTAACGCTGACGCATCATTTTCCCCTGCTACTGACTTACGTGATTTAGAATGTAATTTTCCTCTGATCCAAAACTTTGATTGGTTTATATTAGGCCTTTAGTGGCATGGAAAGTGCTGGTGCCTTGACTTACAGTTTCATCCAAGCCATGCAAGTTGAACGTAGATTGACTTATGGTCAATTGCTTAATTCCATGCGTTCTACGATTCGTGGGGCTAGAGAAGAATATGGCCAGAATAAGCAACAGTATGTCATGGACAATCGGCAGCAGTATGCTCATGTATTCCCTCAGTTCTCATACAAACATATTGATATTATCATTAATATGAACCTATAAGAAGCTGATTCAAAATGAATTTTGTTTGCAGGAGCCACAACTGTCATGTTCTGAGAAATTTGATATTTATTCAAAACCTATTGCAATGTGAACATAACTGGAAGTCACGTTGAAAAATAAAATGAATAAGAGGAATAGTTGACGTTGGTCCTGTTTGTAGAAAATAAAATATAATGTCTATTTGGGAAAGGAAATAAAGGTTTATGGGAGAGATTTGCATTCAAATTGGGGAAGTTCTGTAATACTACTACTTCATTGTGCCATAAAAGGAGGGAAAAATATTGATATGTAACTTTGAAAGAGTGTTCCATGAAAAGTTGAAAACTGAGCTAGCTCTACAGTTTCATCGTAAAAACACAACTCTTCCGTTTATGAATGTTTTCCCCTTATATCTCGTGTGTTCAAAAAATGAATAAAATTATCATCTATTTTTTCGTTGATTTATAATATCATCATTAGTGTATTTGATTCAAGCTTGATTATACCACGCCAGAAAATTGCTGTGCTAAGTGTTCTCTCAAAACAAACATGTGTGTTAATCTTTAGTAAAAGCACATGTAAACAACACAACAATATTTCAGAAGAAACATTGTGACTAAAAGTGATGAAAGAAAACCTACATTCTAAAGTAGTTGATTATGACTTATGAGCAAGTTATTAAATTAACTCCCATAGAATTGTGAATTGACAAACATAAGTAAAAGCAAAAATGTATCCCTCATAGATAGGGAGGCCACAACAACCATATTTAACTTAAACAGACAGAACCAACATAGAGGCTTGATGCTACACTTCCAAATTTATAAATGGTAACGGTTTAATGATACAATTAGTATCTATATATTTTCTATCTATTCCCGTGATAATTCTTTGACATTCAAGACATATTTAAGTGGCCTGTTGATATAACCTAGAACTTTTGACAACTACTAGAGCTGAAGTTGGATAATTGTAATTGCTTCTACATGATTAGTAAAGTGTATAAATATCAATTTTCATTCGAAAGCAGCAACTGCTTGCGAGATTTACAGCACCAGCGAGCATAACATGATTGGAGGTTTGGCCAGTCAGAGGATGAGCAATGTGTAAAATGGTGGAGCCAAAGAGAAAGAACCTGTTCTTGCTTCTCTTGTTCCAACCCCTCTATAATGCCTTCCAATACCCTCTCTAACTCCGCCCTCTCATGGATGCTCAATGCTGGAGCATCAGTGCCATTGCTGGCCCTGCACAACAATGGCAACCATGCCTGTAACATTTTTAACTTTACCTGCATGCATTGCTTCAACTTGCTTTCCTCAATTTCGTCTGCGCCAAAATCTTTGGCTTCTTTGAACAGGAATGCTGCTTGGAAAATTCAAAGCAACTGTTAGCGAACATTAAAGATATCATAGGATGATTAGCCTATAAATTTAACTACTCCGTATTGTCATTCAATTGAACTGTAATATTAATAATTACTGAAAATTAAGAAATTTGAAGTGTGTTGAGTTTATTTTCCTAAACACTTCTAAATGTGAACCACTATAAAGTATTGGAGTCATCTTAATCTCCCACTTTAACTAGAAATACATTTCAGAATATAAACCAAAAATTGGATGAGAGGTGACTCTTCATTCTAGGTGTGCAGAGAGACCACAATCCTTGAAGTTATTTATGATCAAGAATCTAATGGAAAACAATTCTAGTTTTGACGTACTTATTTTCTCTTATATCTCTTTTCTGTTTCTATTGTTCTAATCTCTATTTGATGGATAGAAAGTTGATTCAAGCCCCATAATAAGTTTATTGGCCATTATAAACTTGGAGAAGACAAAGCCAGAATGTTGCTGTGACTAAAGATGATACAACAATGTTTTAAATGGATTTCAACGTTGTCATGATAATCATTTAATAAGGGGGAGGGGGAATGAAATGGCTAGATAATATAACAAATCAAAATTGTGACTGCCACTATATCTATTTTAAAAATCTTTTGTTGTAATCTATTAAACTTTCTGCCAACCCATTCTAAATGATTTAAAAAGTAAAAATTTTAAATTGTACTTTTTCTTATTGAATGTATAACTTTGGCTATTATTATCATGCAATTTTGAAATCAAAGTGAATTTCACAGTTAAAATCTCAAAAATGTAGCTTTTGTGAAAATAATAGTGGCACATCTAGATTATGTCAAACTCAAAGTATATACTTTAATTTTCAAAGATGATAAGAACAAGACACGTGCCCTTGCTAGAATTACAAGTTGGACAACAATATTTTTGTTTTATTGCATTACAAGGAATGATATCAACCACAAACAGCTTTGACAAAGTGTTTGAACAATTCACGACCTTATCATCTTTCCTCTTTTGCCTTAGAAATTTTCCAACCTACGTCCACATTCTCAAGCTAATATTTTCAAACCACCTATATTCTCGGGCAAGTAACTTTCATAAAGATGCTATGCACACTTCAATTTTGTTTTGATAAAGACTCAATTTTTTCTATCTGGTTAATTACATGCAAAATTATGGTTAGTTTAGTTGAATATATGATTAATTTAAACCATGTTCAAAATTGTAAAATCATTGTTAATCATCTAGTTGAAATAACAAGTACATAAGAAAATATGAAGAATGAATATGGTACCTGCAAGTTTAACAAGCAAAGCCTGCAAACGAGGATCCGCAGCAAGAGCAAGAAACCCTAAATTATCCGCCACCGCCCATCTCCGAAGCGCTTCATCAGCACAACCACACTCCACCATCTTCTTCGCCATCCAAACCAACTCCGCCGCCAATTTCTCCGCCGGAACACCACCACTAAAACCACCCTCACCTCCCTTCACCCTCCATCCCACCACCCTCCACACCCTCCTCCTCACCATCCTATACAACTCTCTTCCATCACCTTCCTCACCCTCTCCTTGATCTCTCTCCGCCACCTTCACTTCCAACTGCCTCAACGCCCTCCCAAACGCTGATGACAAAGCAACACGATTAACTTCACGTAAAGAATGGACACCGTCGAGGTGATTATCATCGATAATCTTCTCCGTTAACGATCGAACCACTTCGTATTTTCTTGAACTAACTGGAATATCGTTTAATGCAGAAAGAAGCTGAGAAAGAGCACGTCCTATCGCGGTGTCGTTTCGTGTATCGTGTGTGAACTTATTCTGCGTTTTGATGGCGGAGTGTTCATAGTTTTCAATGAAGAAAAAAGAAGGAATAAAACGGAGGAGGAAAAGGTAGAAAGTGAGGATGATGAAACGGAGGGTTTCGATGAGTTTGTAGTTGACAGAGAAGGAGAAGAAGGTGGTGGTTTTGTCAACGACGGTGGTGGTGAATAGGGAAGAGATTAGGGTTCGGAGGAGCGGCGGAAGTGGTAGTGGTATGGCGCCGCCGTCCGTGTTTTTCGCGTTCTTCCCCATTTTCGTTATTTTTACGCGGTCGTCTCTTTTTCTTGTCTTTTTTGCTTTTTCTCCCTTTATAATGGGAATTTTAAATGGGGGAAATTACACTCACCTCCCTTGAGGTTTCATTGAATATCATAAACACCCCCTCTAGTTTTAAATTAGACACTCACCTCCCTTGTGGTCAACACTGTTGGTCAAATAAATTCAAGAAGAAAAAAACAGAAATGTTCCCTTGTGATTCACCTTCTGTGAATTTCAACCAGGTCCTATCCAACCCATTTGCAACATGTAACTTTCCTTCTTTATTGTTATGCCTTACTTCATGCTCTTGACTATATGTTCATTTGTGACACAAATTAACTCAGCCAAATCGTTTTATATTGAAGAAGCAACTTATTAATAGGGTAATAGTGTGACGTGACAACAATTTTGGGTATGAACATCCATTTGCAACAATCAACAACCCACGAATTAGAGAAAACAATGGAAACCTGAATATGAATATTCATTTGTTCTTGTGATATGAATTAGAAACCAAACTTAACAATAGTGTACCAAACACTGTATGAATATCCATTTATTCTCATGATGTTACCCATTTCAGCAAAGGCCACCTCCAAACGAAAACAACACGGAAACCTAATTAGAGATTCTGCAAAATTCAAGAAAGAACAATAAATATTAGAGGAACCGATTCAACTATTATAGTAGAAAGAAAAGAGGGTGGTATATGTCAATTGAAAAATCACCATAGAGAGGAATGTTTGTTATTGTCTTTCACATAGAGAGTCTAAGGTGAGTGAGAACAAGCGTGTGGACTTTAACAGACAACAAACGGCGTTAAACAAAACAGGGTGGTATATGTCAATTGAAAATTTAATTAAGGGAGGTGAATGTCTAATTTAAAACTAGAGAGGATGTTTATGACATTCAATGAAATCTCAAGGCAGGTGAGTGCTATTTTCCCTTTTAAATTTGTGCAAAATGGATCGATAAAGGTTGACTTGGTTCGTAAAAGTCTTGTGTTTAACTATTAGGTTGATTCTGTCAAAAAAGAAAGAAAAAAAAACTATTAGGTTGATGCAAAATCTATTTGGTGAGTGAATGGTAAAAACCTTCTTATAAACAAATTATCTTTTAGCTTTGAGATTTGCTCCATGATAATGGTGAACCTTTAAACTGAACTCACATAAAAAAATTTTCACAAGAAAAAAATAGTTGCAAAACTTATTTGAGTTGCCCTTGTAAGAAAAAAAATATTTTTTTTGTCTTTTTTAATCAATATTTGAGTTGTATTGTATCATTTTCTATTTTGGTTCAGAAGAGGATATTTCTTTGTGGAGTAAGAATATTCTATTTTCTATCAGTAATGACCAAGGAATCGTACGAGATCCTTTACAAAAAAGAGTATGAGATGACGACTACGAAGGAGCCGTACGGTGATTTGGACTATTGAATGAATTTTGTTACTTTTGATCAATACTCCTGAGACTATTTTTTTTTTGAAATATACTCCTCCGATTCATAATAGCTAATTATTTTCTTCATTTCACATATTAAAAAAAATAATTAATATTGTATTGAAAAATAAAATAAATTAACTATTTTAGGATAATTTTTTTTTAAATGACTTGGTTATTTTTAGAGGGAAGAAGTACTTTGCTGGAATATACTTTGTTGATTCCATCCCTATGTTATTGTCTCCCTATCCTAGCTATAGGAATATGTTGCGGCAATCTACATGACCCTACGGCTTAACATACGACAAATCACGTGGGATCGAAATTTTTTAAAAAAGAGAAGACTTAGGTATTGTTTGAACCGGCTTTTTTTCTCCAGCTTCTCTACATTTTTAAGGAGAAGCTATATCAAACACAATATCAATAAAGTACCTTCTAAAAAAATTACTTCTCAACAACTTATTTCACAAGCACCTCTCTTCAACTCACGCTCGCCACCTTTTCTTTTATCTTTTAATATTATATTTCAATTTTCTTTTTTCTTCCCATTTATTTTATTTTATTTTTTTGAACTGATCCATTTAATTTTTTTTAAGGAGGATCTATTTAATTTATTATCTATTTTTGAAGGAATTTTATTATCTTTTTATCACTTATATATTTGATTACAATATCGTTTAATTACAACCTCATAAATATTTTTATTCACGCTGTCATTGAATGACACCGAATATTTTTATTCCCTTTCTTCAATCTCGCAAATATATACACTCACATTAGCGTTTAGGGTAATACTTTATGTTCGTCTGTCTGTTTTTTTGCTACACCAATGCGTATAATTTTTTCTATAACAAATTTTGTTATAAGAATACCATATTTTTGGTGTCATTCAAAAATATAAGAATTCATATTATATTTGTTACATTGTTGGTGTCATTGAAAAAGATATGTTTAGTTTTTTTCATAAGAAAAAGATATGCATAGTTTGTTACGATATAAATGTGCAAAATATATATAAGTATAATTTTTTTTTAGGCATCTATACTTGTACTTTTAATTAAAATCAAAATTTTATATAAAAAAATTATACGAATTACGCAACACTAAATTTTTTTATACGCATTAGCGTTACAAAAAACAGCACTTTGGAAACGTAGATAATTGTAACCATATACATATAAAATAACAGCAATCGAATGTCAATCCTTGGGCTTTATTTGTAAAGTCTCTAATCCTTGGTAATCAAAACCAGACAGACATAAAGTATTACTCTAAACGCTAATGTGTGTGTGTTTATATTTGCGAGGTTGAAGAAAGGGAATAAAAATATTTGGTGTCTTCAATGATACCGTGGATAAAAATATTTGCGAGGTTGTGATAATTAAACGATATTGAAATTAAATATATGAGTGATAAAAAGATAATAAAATTCCTTCAAAAATAGATAATAATATTAAATGGACCCTCCTTAAAAAAAATTAAATGGACCGGTTAAAAAAATAAAATAAAATAAAATGGAAGAAAAAAACATATTGAAATATAATATTAAAAAAATAAAAGTTCCCTGTGTGAGTTGAAGAGAGGTGCTTGTGAAATAAATTGTCGAGAAGTAAGTTTTGTACAATATTTTGTCAAACAACTTTTAACTTAAAAACAATTTTAAAACTAAAAATAAATAAAGAAACCAAACAACTTTAACTTCTTTCTTAAAGACCTTTATTTTAACTTTGTTTTAAAGTAGCTTTTGGACTCTAAAAAATTCTGGCCAAACTGTACCTAAAAGTCTATTCCGCTAAAAACGTTGGGTCACATGTCATTAAAAACCTCTTAAGCCTATCAGATTGACCTATTTAAGTAAATATGAATAATATTATTTACCAATAACATTATTATATTATATTTTATACTTAAATTATAAATTTGTTAACATTTTTAGTAACTTATTTCCTTAAAAAAAAACATTTTTAGTAACTTAAGCTTATTTGTATACATTAATGTTTTGCATATTTAAATGTATTATTATAAACTAGAATTCAAATATGTATTATATACAGTCAAATTCTCTAAATCAAATCAAGTTGAATATCAAAAGTGAGTTAAATTTTATTGATCAGTTTGTTATTATATTTAAACTTATATAACTTTACTTATGTAAAGATGTACATATGAAATAGGCTTTTAAACATAGAAAAATGCTCTTCCTCCATCATGTTTTGCTCCCTCTCAAACAAACTTCTAAAAATACCCTTGTGTGAGTTAACTCACGCAGATGTTAATGTAATGAGAGTTAACTCGCACCACGTGAGTTAAGTCACGCTGAAAACACACACTAAACACCAACGTGAGTAACTCACACTGGTTTTGTTTTCACATGTGTTTGTCATTTATTCCATTCTCATCGGGTGCCTTTAGGTGTACTAACATTGTAGAAAAGAATTGGTAGATAATACTTAAAACTCTAGCAAGTCTTGAGCACGTGTTCCTGTTATCCTTTCATTTTTGCATATTTCGTTCTGTTTTTTAATACATTTTGTTATGCCAGGCTATTGAATGGTAGTAACTTGTTGGAAGGACAAGTGCCGGATGAACTCTATTCAATTGGCGTGCACTTATCTTAAATGTGGTGCCACACCCTCCTACGCTCATTTGATGCTAAACAGAATGATAAATTGAAATTGATGGGAATGGAATAAATGACAAACACAGATGAAAACAAAATCAGTGTAAGTTAATTCACGTCGGTGTTCAATGTGTGTTTTCAGCGTGAATTAAGTCACACAACATGAGTTAATTCATGTTGTGTTAATATCTGCGTGAGTTAATTTACGCAGGGATATTTTTGAAAGTTTGGTTGGGCGCGAACAAAACGTGATGGGAGAAGAACATTTTCCTTAAACATAATAGTATATCATATTAGACTTTCAAAATGTTAGACTTAAGCCTGAAATATAAGTGTATGACAGGCCGCCGGTGATGCTTAGACTTTAAATTTTTTTAGAGGCCAAACTTGAATCTTACAAAGTCTAGCCCAGCTTACCTTATTCCCACTCCTACCCAATTTTTTTATCAATACTTTGTAAGTTGTAACAAATGAATATTTTTGATCAATTATTTGGACTAATTTTATAATGTTTTTTTATACTCGATCTTAAAATATAGGCTTAAATGCAATTTTAACTCCTCTATTTTGATTAAATATGGATGTTAACCCTCTATTTTAAAATTCAAAATTCGGAATTTTAACCTCTGTTCTATATTTTTTCAGGATTTTGTCCTCCACCACATTTGGAATCACTTTTCCTTATGTGACAATGTTGATGTGGATTGCATCATATTATCTCATTATCTACGCAATTAATTACTAAACATTTAATATTCTTTTATTATTTATTTTTGGGTTAAATAAGATTTCGGTCCTTATAAATAAAACGAATTTCCTTTTAAGTCCTCGTAAAAAAAATGATATGTTTTGGTCCTGTAAAAAAATTCAACAGGTAGTTTTAGTCCATGTTAAATTAAAATTTATATTTTTTAAAAACATGTTTTATAAAAAGAAATAGAATTTTATAACATGTAATAAATTAAATATGAATTTTTTAAACGTCAAAATTTTAAAAAATAAATAATGAAAATTTGGACCTAAAATTAAAGTTTTGAGCTCAATTTTTTATGACTTATGAGGAGCATTTTATAATGTTTTAAACAAGTCTGAATGAAATAATCATTAAAATAAATTAAAAGTTTAAGCATACCTAACCAAATTTTAATTTAACAAGGATTAACACTATATGCTGGAAAAAAATTTTATAGGACCATGACATATCACTTTTTTTGAGAACTAAAAACGAAATTGATTATATTTATAAAGACCAAAAACTTATTTAACCTTTTATTTTTCAAAACTATAAAATATTTTTATTCGGCATTTTTTATTCAAAATATTTTAATTTTAAAAAGTAAATAATAAGAATATCTAATGTTAAATAAGTAATTAGATGGACAATGAGTGGTGGTTCTTGGTGGAAGTCCATTGTAGCCATGTCTTCTTAGTTCTCTGCTCTCTCGCAGCCGCTTCAATTCACTCTCTTCGCTCAATCATGTCCTGCAAATGGCAAGCATTATAAGGTTAGATATGCTATCTAGTTTTTTTTT
>Ga0228710_1004067_pt1 | contig 23083 bp, 9 predicted proteins | sample MedpolnodulmetaG_FD_177995 | JGI IMG/M metagenome (GOLD analysis project Ga0228710, IMG submission 177995) | Root nodule microbial communities from Medicago polymorpha collected in Santa Monica, California, United States - pink nodules | ecosystem: Host-associated > Plants > Roots > Nodule...
AAAAAAAAAAAAAAAAAAAAAAAAAAAAAAAAAAAAAAAAAAAAAAAAAAAAAAAATTAAAAAAAAAAAAAAAAAAAAAAAAAAAAAAAAAAAAAAAAAAAAAAAAAAAATTTTTAAAAAAAAAAAAAAAAAAAAAAAAAAAAAAAAAAAGAGGCACAAATGAGAACATTGTTTGCCCTTTGCACATTACCACAAAAAAAATATAATACATGATGAAATCTCTAATTGTATGTATATGTGAACAACTAATTTTAATAAATTGTTAGAAATTTTTACAATAAAACATAATAAAAAAGAAATTAAAAATCAGACCTTTATGATTTTAACTATATTTCTTGTAACACTTTTTTCTTTTAGTATGAATCAAACTTATCATCATAAGACTTCACACACCATGCACATCAATTATTTTCTTTTTGACACTTTCTCTTAACACTAATTTTTTGATGTTACATCAACTATTTTCTTTTTGACACTTTCTCTTAACACTACTTTTTTGATGAAATTTATGTGGATATACCACTATTTTGGATATGGATTTCTATATAAATTTCAGTCAATATAGAGAAAAGTTAAAAGCAAGTATTAACATGTAGAATTCCTCAAATTCTAAATGCTTAGTCAAGTTTTATTTCATTGCTCATTCAATTCATATGTTGTTTATATCTGCTCTTTTAAAATATATCTGGTTGATGTTGAAAATATATTTTAAAACTCATAATGATTAACATGATGTAAAAAATTAGTATGATAAACAAAACTATGAATTTAAATTTAAAAATAGAGGTAGTTTATAATACCTCATTAGTTGAATCAAGAACTCCAACATCATGCATAGACAACAATGGCATGTGGTGTCTTTAAGTTTCTGCGTTTTAAACTTTTAGTCTTTTACTTGTATTTACTGCGTTTCTTCTTGTTTTATACTTTTTTTCGTCGAAAGACACCACACGGATTCGTCTTGTTCATAAAGCAACCTATGAATTTGACGAATGCTCACTCTTTTTCTGAAAAAATTTTGCACAACATGTCCTAGGATTTCTGGTTTGATCATGCTTGTAATAACCAAAACCAGCCCTTATTGTTTACCAAAAACACCAATAAACACTCACATGTATTCATGTATGCAAGTCCACTAAAGAAAAGATAGAATATTAGAGTTAATGTTATTTAAAGGGTACTTTTCTAACAAAGTAAATAGTTTGTAGAAAAATAACTTCTTTTTTTAAGAATGTAGAAAAATAACTTAAAACTTGAAATTCAAATTAATTTATAATAACTATAAAATGATACAAAAACGAATATAATTGTTATGAAATTAATCCAAAGCATTGTAAGATATTGTACAACATAGAAAAGTATAGAGAAAAGGATAAAGGGAGAACAAGAGAGTATATTGTATTACTTCATGAGTGTGTCATTACATTGCAATATAGGTCCTATTTATAGGACACGTATAAGTAAATGGAAGATCACATTACAATCCACTCACAAGTGGGAGTTACAATCATATGGAAGGTTAAGGGATGGACATCCTATCGTGGGAGTTACAATCATATGGAAGGTTAAGGGATGGACATCCACTAATAGGTATATTCATAACACTCCCCATTGGATGTCCATCAAGAATATGCCTCATTAAAACCTTACTAAGAAAAAACCCAATGGAAAAAAATCTCAGTGAAGGAAAAAGAGTACAACATCATTTTGTGTCATAATCTGCCTCGTTAAAAATCTTACCAGGAAAACTCAGTGGGATAAAACCTTGGTTAAGGGAAAAAGAGTGCAGAACACATTTTTGTCTCCCCCCTCATAAAGACAACAAATAAGTTTAAATAATCTTTTATATTAGATACTCAAAATCTTGGCGGTGACTGTGTAGAAAGATATGATTTATCTCCATACTCTTCTCCAAATTAGCGGCTCTTGAGATATCTTCATATTGAGTTGTTTGAAAGAACCTCCTTTTAAAATTATAATACCGCAAGTTTCTTGTATGTAAAAAATCAATTTTTAATAAAGAGTATTCTCCACTTGCTAACATTTTCAAATGATCATATGATACTGTTGTTTCTTTAAGATACAAATTATATGCTTGACTTTGCTGCAATATCAGTATTTACTAACATTGACAAAAATAAAATATCATGATATATATAATAAGAAAAATACATTAATGTCCTTACATGACCAATTCAAATTGTTCATAATTTTCTTGACGACGTGATCTTTACTCATATCAAGTGACATCACAATCATTCTATTACATAATCAACTAGATTTGTTCATATCAACCTTTATATAACAACTTTTAGAATCTCATCAGGAGTTCTAATAATATTTATACGATTATCATAACATTGATTATAAAAAATTCATTTCCATATCCTTAAAATGGACAAATGATGTCATCTTTTCAATAACTTTGATAGTATGTCTTACGCAAATGAAATCCTTCAGGGAGTTTAATATAATCATGACTATCAAGTGAGCAATACAAATATATTGTAGCACACCTTTTATATAATTTGGGTCTTTCATGTGCTACTGAACTTAATCAAGTATGAAAAAATTCTTGAATTCACTTCAGGTGAATATGTGTCTAAAGAATATGTCTTAAAAATAAATGATAGACAGTTTTACCAATTCACTTCAGGTGAACATATCAAACTCTATATATATATGTATTTTACCATTCTAATACTCTTTTCGCGCGAAAAATCATACATATCTAATTAACTTCACATCTTCGAGTGTGTGGACTACAGGTCCAAAAAATTCAGCTTTACAAAGCGAGTTTGATTTCACAGGAATTGTCTCTTTCCATCTGGAGGTGTTTTCTTTTTCTATAATCTTTAATATAATAGACTTGAATTTATGATCCTCATTATTACTTATCACATATAGCGCTATATTATATCCATAAACACGTTGACGTTGACTTCATTTCGGTTCCATCTCATTCCTTGAAATCTTTCATTCATGACATAATTTATTAATATTTCATAAGTTTCAGGTACCTGATCAGTTCTTCTGGAATTGAAAAAATCAATTATGTCATAGAACTCTTTTAGAGTGTTTGTATCCTTGTTTGGGTTATCTTTCCTTTAAGCTTCTTTTCTTATTCAAGGATTTTTATATTTGGAACCGATTGATCTATCATGCTTCAGGCACGATTGAGACACATTTGCAATATTAGATTATCCGGCGTGGAAATCTATTTCGTTTGGAGCATTAGCAACTGATATTTGATTTATTTACCTTTGCAAATGAGTTATATATTGAGGATCAAGACGAGACAATAGTATTTTCTTTCAAATAATTTATTTGAGCTTCAGGTTCGTATTTTCAACTGCTTATTATCTCTCCCCTAATATTGAGAAGATTAATTCATCAATTGATAATCAGCCTACTGGGCTGTAAATAACTTGGCTCAGCACAATAAATGATAGATGGAAATTAACATCAAATATATTTTTCCAATATTCTTTCAATATTTATCTTAGTGCATTATATTGGAGCAATTGTAATATACACAACACATCCAAAATTCACTTGGATGAGAAATATTAGGTTGTTAACCTAAAACCAATGATAGATTAAGGGGAGGACATATATATAGTAATTTGTTGGCTTGATGCAGATCAATATCTCAACAAGATTATTGATTTTCAAAATAAAGTTTATAAGGCATGGTTTCATAACCAAACTAGAGTTTATAAGGTATGATATGATAAGTATCAATTTTACAATTAACATTAGACGTCTAAAGAATGGATCTTCAAGTCCATTTTTATGAGCATATGCTACCGGTTAATCAATATCAATTGACAAATGATACTTATCAAATGCTTTCTGAAAAGATCAGAAAATTAATTCTTAGTCAAATTTATTGACATAATAATCTCACAAACTTCTGGTTGTGGTGATCATTTAGTTGATGCATCAATTTAGATCATATTATATCTCAGTGATTCACATTATCAGTGTATTAATTTAAATATCACCTTATATAAGTGAGAGACTCGTTCTTTTAAATTGTCAACTTCCTCTGGAAACTAGTAACATACAATAGTTACTAGATTGAAGAATCTTCTAGCTCTTCAATATATATCCATTTTTTCAACTAGTTTCTGCATCATAATAAATCTGGGATAACCCAACCGGTCTTGTCAACGATACATTTAATATAATTTGTAAACTTCTGATTTACAATAATATGTGTTTCCATTGCACTAATAATATAATATGTAAACTTCAGGTTTACAATAATATATTTGCTTCCATTGCACTAATATAAGTGTAGTATAAATCAGAGATAATTTTATTTTTTTTACACTTATTTTCTCCAGAGTATATCTCGTAATATAGAGATATTTAAATTTTTTTCCTCATCAATATGATATCAATTTAGAATGATATCATTGAATGAGTCCTGGAGGAATACAATGCATTCTCCGTGCGTAATTTTATTACTCCATCTAACAATATATTTGCTTTTCTGGAGCCTCTAATACCTTTTATAGTGTGAAATGTAATACTAAAACTAGTTTCACAAAAGACAATATGTTTGCTCTTCTAGAGCCTTCAATAATTATAACCTCATTTTTAGTCTTTTACAAAAGACATCTTTCATTACAAACAAAATCCAACAAAATATACATAAAATTAATGTAGTCCTTGAGGCAAAGTATTAAGAGCAATACTTGCTTGAGACCTCAAAATATCATAGACATATTTTTTTTTTATAGATGGAATCAATAATACAAAATTCATTTATAGATCTTATGTCAACAAAAAAGGTTCGCAATTCAAAACAAAATATTATTAAACTTAATCTTTTCAAAAGAAGTAATAACATCACATTCACAACCACAATAATTACAATTTCATTAGCAAAGCAATTATGTGAAACATTCTAGTAAAAAACAATGTGGAGCACAAATTATAAGTATCGAATATGTATAGAGATGACATTACTTCTAATTTTTATGTCTTATGGAAACTCATAAATAGTAAAGTTCATAATCATAAATCATAATAATAGAATTTTACTATCTTCACATGTTCAAAGCCTAGATGAATGAAAATCTCCACTATACCATTTACCATAAATACAACATCGATTATACGAAACAAATAGTATGGATGATTCAATCTAAAAATAATGCTTAATTTATCAGGCGGGACTTCATCGTTTTAATCAATGACCACTCTTATGTTCAATTACAGATGTGAATTATCTTTTAAAATATTCTTGATATTATTTTCTCAATTTTGCTACTTCAGGAGCATATTCAAAAGGCATAAAATCACAATTTTGCAATCCTTCAAGGATGATTTAATATTAAAATTTAGTTCTTCAAGAACTATATTCTAAATCTTCATAATAATGATCAAGAAAATTCTTTATTTGAGTAATCCTTCAAGGATCCTTATAATAACAAATTAATTCTTCGAAAACTACATTATATTCTTAACATGTAACTCTTCAATACCTTGTTTTTATATAATATAAAGATAAAATAGATCTTATATTCAAACATAAATCTATTAACACTAAGTAAGATCATGATTATTGCCATCCTTCGAGGATGCTTGAGATTAAATATTTAATTCTTCAAGAACTATATATTCTAAAACTTTCGTAAACAATGATAAAAATTTGATTGTTTGTCATCCTTCAGGGACAATTCTTTTGATCTTCGTATATATTTAGTTCTTCAGGAATTATATTACACATGATCTTCATAATAATTTATAATTTTTTTGTGCAATCCTTCAGGGATGCTAGATGTTAAATTATTCAAAAATTTATTAACAATATCAAACATAATAATCAAGAATATAAATTCAACAGATGTTAACGAAGATCTAATTCTTCGAGAACTATATCATATATATTCATTGTTTGAACTATCCTTCAAAGATGATTCGTTGAATTTTTCTGGAATTCAACAAAAATAAAGAAAAAAAATATCATAATTATAAGAAGAAGAAAAAAATCATGCTGGTAATTGCTTTTGCAGAAATCGCATGTCATAACAATGTATAACTAACAAGTTAAACAACTTCACAATTATAGAGTAAACAAGTTTTATATAGACATTGAATCATAATTTACCATTTTCTACGAAGAAAAAAAAATTGACATGACAAGACAGGCAAATATGATTGATCATCTTGTAAAACATGTTTATGCTATCGACATATAGTTAATAAACATTTCATAAGAGTATATCAAACAAACATACAGCACAGTAACAAATAACATGAAAAACAAGAATCAGTATTACCTCATATTGATAGAGTTTCGTGTTGATAACGTGTTACGAAATTAATCTAAAACATTGTAAGATATTGTACAACATAGAAAAATATAGAGAAAAGGATAAAGGGAGAACAAGAGAGTATATTGTATTACTTCATGAGTGTGTCATTACATTGCAATATAGGTCCTATTTATAGGACACATATAGGTAAATGAAAGATCACATTACAATCCACTCACAAATTGGAGTTACAATCATATGGAAGGTTAAGGGATGGGACATCCTATCGTGGGAGTTACAATCATATGAAAGGTTAAGGGATGGACATCCACTAATACGTGTATTCATAACAATAATATTGTATTACTTCATGAGTGTGTCATTACATTGCAATATAGGTCCTATTAATAGGACACATATAGGTAAATGGAAGATCACATTACAATCCACTTACAAGTTGGAGTTACAATCATATGAAAGGTTAAGGGATGGAACATCCTATCGTGCGAGTTACAATCATATGGAATGTAAAGGGATGGACATCCACTAATAGGTGTATTCATAACAATAATAAATATGTGAATGAATAGATTGTCATCCTTCTTTTTTTTAAAAGGACTGTGACATCCTTTTAATACTACAATCTCAAGTTAAAAAAATAAACACTAGAATTCTCAACAACCAAAAGAGTGGTATTTTAGAATACCTCATATGTTTGAATCACACTCATTCATAATCATCATCATCATCACAATCATAGTTTGCCAGATTCGAACCTATGCCGTGGCAGGTTATGTCTCATGACAATTCCCACAGCGACCAGGTGAACTAGCGGGTAAATTTGCATATTCTAAATACTTAAATCTGGTTCAGAGTGAAAAAGGGCACCCAATACAAACGAAAGCTATTATTTTTTGAATCAAAACAAAAATTATTATTATTACTAACGAAAAGACGGGCACTCACGTGTCTGTCTTTCCGCTCTTTTTATTGTGTTAACGTTTGAAAATTATTAACCGTGTTTTTTTTATGAAATTTTGATTTGAATTAAAACTAAAAATATAGATGTTAGTTGCTTTAAAGTTATAACAAACCAAACTAATCATGATTATTTATTTCAATGACACCAACAATATAACAAAAAAAAATCTAATTATTCTTAATGACACCAACGACGATCTTTATTATAGAAAAAGTTGTTTAAGGGTATAATCGAGGTAATAAAAAATTAAGTATAAATATACTCATATAGTTTGTTACACTTTTTAAATGATAAAGGAAAAAAACCAGGCATATATATATTCATATCGTGTTTGTTACATTTTTTTTAATATTTACATGAATATTTATCTATTTGTTAAATGTGTTATTTGTATTCAAAATTGAGGGTATTTTATGAAAGAAAAATTCAGCTCAAAAGAGCTGAAAGGTGATGTTTTCTTTATATATCGTATAGATAGTTACTAGTGTTTAGAGTGCCCATCTATCCATTATTTTTTATTGCGTTAACGCGTGTAATTTATAAAAAAAAAATTATAAATTTTTAATTAAAATTATAGATATGGATAATAGATATTTTGCACTTTCATATTGTAACAAACTATAATTATTTTTTTCAATGATACCATCAAATATAACAAATATAATATCTTTCAAAAAAAATATAACAAATTCTTATCTTTTTGAATGACACCAACAAAATTGCATTCTTATAGTCAAATTTGTTCAAAGGTATAATTGAAATGAGAGGAAAAAAAACAACTCAAACACACATATTTTCTTTATATGTAGTATAAATTATTAACTAATGTTCTGACATGCAATATGTTTCCGTCTATCCGCTCTTTTCATTGTGCTAATGTATGTAAATTATTTACAATATTATTTTATTTAATTATTTAGATTTTGATTAAAATTATACATATAGATATTTGGATTTCAAATTATAACATGTTTATCTTTTTAAATTACACCAACAATATAAAAAATATATAATTTAAAAGTTTATATTTTTCAAAAACATCAATATTCCTTTAACTTCTACATTATTTATGTTCTCCTTTACTAACATTTTAAAATAAATCAAAGCAAATACATTTAAAACTCATAATTCAAATTTAAAACAACAAAAAATTATTAAAAAAATGAGAGAGTGGCAAATGAAAAAGTAAACATCAAGATATAGATAGTGGGGTTATGATCCAATCACTTAGCCTAATATGCAATAACTTTGTTAAAAGGTAGCGGTAACAACAACAATAAATTGAATGATATCAAAAAATGAATTCTGTGGCATCCCTTCTAAGTTCTAACACAACAATTTCTACAAGACTGTCTAAAATAAAAAAGAGAGGTATTGTATAATACCTCATAGGTTTGAATCATATCATATTCATTCATAATCATCATCATCATCACAGTCGTTTGCCAGCAATCGAACCTGAGACAAGCAGGTAATGTTTTAAGGACAATTACCACACCGACCAGGTTAGCCAGCGGTCAGGTTTGAATATATTAAATTTAAATACTATAAAATAAAATCCAATGAGGCTCAGAGTAACCCAAAGAATAAAAGACCAAGTAATATGTTATAAAAAGGACATTCATTTAAAATAATCCAAAACAAGAATGTAATATTTTCCGTTCCAACAATAAAAATAAGAGATATATTTTGAAACAACCTTTTCTTTCTTATTCTTTTGGGATAAAAATAATAAAGGGAAAAGATGAAAGGAGCGTGTAAAAATACAATGAAATAAAAGTATAATAGAATGTTCACTTGAAAGTTGTTCTAAATTATGGAACAAATATCATTTCTCTAAAAATAATGGCATTCATTGAAGTACGAATGTTATTTCTTTAAAGTTAGGTGTGATTGTTTTTCTATACTCCCTCCGTTTCTAATTAGAAGCAAAATTGATTTTTTAAGTTCATTCAATTAATGATGTATGTGGTTCATATTATAGACTACATACATCATTAATCAAATGAACCATAAAAATCAATTTTGCTTATAATTATAAACAGATGGAGTAGATACTTATGTTTGTAAATTGTACGTACATACATGACATCTTGTCTTTCAAACAAATTCTTTATTTGCTAAACTTATATTAGATGCGTAACAATGCGCGCTATGCTCAATCTTTTAAAACTGAATCTCTATGTAGGACTTAGAGTAAATTGTCGTTTTGATCTTTGAATGTATAAGACAATCATCAAATGATTCAAAAGTATCATTGACTGGACCTTTTGATAGTAATTTTATAAACTAAACTGACTAATAAGAGTTATATATATTTGAGGATGAAATTAATTAAACAAGACACATTTGAAGCTCATTAGAAAAATTCATATTTGGGGATTTTTTTTGTTGTTAATTTTGTCATATTGAAGGATTATAACGACATAGTTTGACACAATAAGAAACTAAATGATGATTTATGGATAAAATTGAGACGTACCGAACATATGTGGTAAATTTCTCAACCTATGTCATATACTCTCTCCGTCTTTATATTTAAGCATCCATTTGATTTTATTTATGTCCCTAAATGTAAATTACTATATGTGTTTATTATTTTTTCATAAACATACCCCTAATTAATACTACTATCTTGTCTTGAAATATGAAAAGTCAAATTTAATACACATACAAACAAAGGACAATTTCGTAATATTAACACACAAAACAGACACATTAATTACACTTACAACTTTTCTTAAGAAATGTGAAAAAGACAATGAGTGCCATATTAAGGGACAGAGGGAGTAAAAACGAACATTAAACATGGTTGAATTTTTTGATAATACTCACATGTATTTCCACCATTTTGGAGTTGTCTCACATCAAGTGGATAGATGGACATAAATTTTAGAAAATAAAATAGGGTGTTAGAGTGAATGTTGTTACGGAGATATTTCTCCACCAAAGTAAATAAATTGTAGAAATAAATTAAAATCTCACAATTCAAATTTATTCATAAATAGGTTGTCATGATGGAAGAGTCGTAATCTTTTTATGGAGGGTTGTTTGATTCTTCTGAAGTATGTCTTATCCTTCATATTGGTTTATTTTCATTCCTTCTTTCAGACTCCCTCATTAACGAAAACCATATTTAGAGATATTTTATAATTTTGTTATATTGAAGAACTATAATGACATCGTTTGACACATTCAAGGATTTAAACGATGATTTGGGAATAAACATATATAGATAGAACATTACTAGTAAAAAAAAGGGTTAAATATGTTTTTGGTTCCTATAAATATGTCAACTTTTCGTTTTAGTCCCTCTAAAAAATTTCTTCAACTTTTAGTCCCTCAAAAATTTTCTTCTTCACTTTTGGTCACTCTTTTAAAGTAAACTCATATGTAGAATTCATATTTTTGAATAAAATTTTACCGAAAAATTCATAATATTATAAGAATCTCTCCCAAAAAAAATTAGAATTTTTTAACAAAACATGAATTTAATATGAATTTTTATATTTTTGACGGTTAAAAATTCATAATTAATTTATGTTTGGTTAAAAAATTCTAATTTTTATGGGAATTATTTTTACAATATTATACACATTTTTGCATAATTTCATTAAAATATACAAAAATTTAATTAAAAATAGGGACCAAAAGTAGTGATTGAAAATTTTATAGGGACTAAAAGTTGAAGGAAAATTTTAAAGGGACTAAAATGAAAAGTTGGTATATTTATAGGGATCAAAAACATATTTAATCCAAAAAATATAACCCATGCCAAGTACAAATGAGCGGCATACTAGCACGAAAAATACGTGTTTGGTCATAGGCATTTGAACACACATGCACCAATTAAAAAAAAATTAGGATGAAAAAATAATTAAATAATGTTGATTTTAAAATAATTAAATGAAATGTATTTTTGTGTGTGGGTTTAAATGGTGTGCTAACTGCTTGTCTTCTTCAAACAAGACTTTCTCTACTAGCACTCTTTATATAGATATAGATGTCTCAATTGTTGGAGTTTAAATAAATTTAATGATACTCACTTATATTCACTCACCACTTTAGAATTTTCTTGCATAAAGTGGCTTAGTCCTTCATAAATTTCACTAAATAAAAAAGATAGAGTATTAGAGCTAATATTGTTAAGAGGATATTTTTCTAACAAAGTAAACAGATTGTAGAAAAAATAATGTAAAACCGACAATTCAAATTAATTCCAATCAAACAAAAATAAATTAAATTAAAAAATTGAAGAATGGAAAAGGGAAAATCAAGAAGTGTGTTAGTACTAAGTAGCAGTAAAACATAAAAATGAATACTCTACTACCAAAAAGAGAGGTATTTTATAATACCTCATAGATTTGAGGAAAATTCCTTCCATTCCAACATTCATTCAACCCAACTTGCTAGGATTCGAACCTGTGTCAGGGAGGGTATGCCTTAAGACAACAACCACACTGACAAGGCGAGCAAGCATTCAACTTGCTAGCATTGTATATTTTAGTTTTAAATAGAGTAACTACGATAAGGTGAAGAAATCTTCTTTCCACTCCACATTCTTAAGAGCTCATGATTGAGCTATCCTAACAAGTATAACAAGATTATTGTTTAAAAATCTACTTTTCGAAAATACATATAAAAGTTACTTTCAAAACAAAAACAAAAAACATATAAAAGTTATAATTTATTTGAGTTGGTACTGTGGCGTTGGATTGAGACCTTCAAGTGTGGTTCTCTTTAAGATCTTAGTTTTAATTCATCGAGATGTCAATTTGAGTGAGTTAGTTTAACTTTTTTTTTAAAAGTCATAACTACACAATTTTCAATATAAAAGTTATTACTTTTAGATGATTAAATAATATTCCTTCCGTCCTAAATTATAAGTCGTTTTGGTCATTTCATACGTATTAAGAAATGTAATTAATTTTGTATGAAAAAAAGATATTATGAGTTGTTTTACAAAATTGTCCTCTTAATAAATGGTATGAGAAAGATAAATTAAAAAATTGAAAGAAGAGAAAGTAATAAATGGTTAAGGGTATAATAGAAAAAGTAGCATTAATGATTCATTGTATTATAAAAAGACTTATAATGACATCGTTTGACACATTCAAAGATTTAAATGATGATTTGGGATTAAACATAGACACACAAGACATAAGTAATAAAAAAATTCAACCCATACCAAATACAAATGAGCGGCATACTAACACGAAAAATACCTTACTAGTCACAAATATTTAAAAACTCTATTTGAACACACAAGCACCAATTGAAAGAAAAAAATAATTAAACAATACCTTTTTAAAATAATTAAATGAATTGTATTTTTGTGTGTGGGCTTAAATCGTGTGCCTAAATGAAATGTTTATTTTAAGCAATGGAAACTCTACAACAAAAAGAGAGGTATTTCATATTCATTGTTCATTTCAATTCAAACACAACCCTGTTTGCTAGAACTCGAACCTGTGCCAGCTAGGGTACACCTTAAGATGATTACCATACCGACAAGGCGAGCTAGCAGTAAACGTTGTGTATTTTAATTTTAAATAGAGTAACTTATGATATGGCTCAGGTGGATCATTCGACCAATTACCCACAAGGTGAAGAAATCTTCTTTCCATTCCACATTCTTAAAAGCCCATAATTTTTTTGGTTGCCAATTTTGATCATTTTTCAGATTAATCAATGTAAAATGTTCACGTTAAAATTTCTTGGATTCTATTAACTTTCAGGTTCCTCAATGCAGAGAGGTGTGAAATACTCATGTCAATTTTTTTTAGGTTTTTTACACATCTCAATTCCATAAACTAAAGGTGTACAATGTTCCTTTCAAAAAACTTCAAGATTTCTTACACCTCCAAATTCTACGATCTAGAGGAAAGAGAGCCTAGTAATTCGGAGTTCGGTCGAAAGATAAGTAAAGTTTAGTCGAGAGTTGTCGAGAGATAAGCAAAATCTAATCAAGAGTTGTTTTCACAAGAATTGAACTCAGGTTTTTCTGAACGATTTGTTCTATAAAGAGTTCGTTAATCATTTCAATTCACTCACTTGATTATAATATCATCATTATTGTTTCCACAAAAATGTTTTTTTTAACAACCAAACAATTTAACTCATGTGGTTAATGAACTCCACCAAATGACGAATAGTTCGGGAGAAAAGATGACTATGATTACCCGGGGCCCTTTACAATGAGAACAATTCTTTGTTAGATTTTACTAAGCTTGTATATAAAAAGGCATACATTTCTGGATGGAACAATTTTTAGTCAGATTTTACTTAGCTCACAGTCAAACCTTGGATTAACAGGGGGCCTTTACACCGGGAACCGATGGGTTATCACACACAAAAAAATTAACATTTATGATGTGGCAATTATTGTTTACACAAGAATATTTTTTAACATTTATGATGTGGCATTTTATTTTATACTATATCATTTCATTTAATAAAAATAATGTTCAAAATTTTAAAATGGCTAATAATTTGAAACTAATTAATTACACTATTACAAGGATCATTGTCGTAAACATATACAATTTATATTAAAAATTGTATAAAATATTAAATAAAACATGTTTTTTTTAATTCATTTGTATATAACAATTAGTTTAACTTAATTCATGTGACGTTTCAATTGTATATATAAACTAGTTTTTATAAACTAACATGCCTACGTTATTTGTATTCGTTCAATCTTATCTTATATATAAAAAGGCATACATTCCCTATTTATTTCATCAAAAATACATTCTCTGTTTTTTAAAGAAAAAAAGGACCATACATCTTTATTTTTAAAAAAAATTGTAGCTTGATTCATAATTTTTTTTAAAATTAAGAAATCTATCAAATTAAGTTACCTTTTCAATAACACCATGGGTTAAAAGGAAAAATTCGGTGACTGCAAAGTTTACAACAATTATCAGTAAATAAATCAATATCTTTGAAGAATTGCATTCCAGCTAATTAAATTCATAAACAAATATAAATGCACAATTTATATTGAATTTTTTAGTCAAGTTATATTATTTTTTTCTCACAAGCAAAGTTAAAATTTTATTAATTATCAAATAAATACAAATGCCTTTTATGATTTTTCATATCATCAATCTCCCAGAACTGGTTCTTTATAATAGGTTAAATCCAGCAAGAAAACCTAACTACTAATCCTCAAGCTTCTATCTCTCACTGAATCAATGAAGATGAATCATATGATGAAGGAGGACATGAAAATGCACATGAGTCTCTATTGGGGAAAAGATGCTATAGTACTTTTCTCTGGGTGGCCTAATCAAAATCTTGCCATGTACATCTTAGCTCTATCTTTTGTGTTTTTCCTTGCATTGGTTGTTGAGTTTTTGCCTAACAAATCAACCATCAAGCAAGGGACAAATCATATCAAAGGAGGGTTGATTCAGGCTATTATATACTTTTTTCGTATTAGTTTCCTTTACTTGGTTATGCTTGCTGTTATGTCTTTCAATATAGGAATCATCATTGCTGCTGTTGCTGGTCATACCTTTGGATTCTTTTTAGTCAAGTCTCATGATATTTCTGTTGCCAACAAAAACAAAGAACAAAATCATGAATCCGCCATGACTATTGATGAAATTTAGACGCGGCGATAAGGGATTTGGATTGTACGCAGTCAATAAGTCATGCAGCCGATGAAGATAAGAAATTCATATTTCAAATTTGTATTTTGAGTTCGATTTAATGAAGTTAAAATGTAAATCATATGATATTGATCTAGTGGTGTCAAATTATCTTATCGCATAAATTGTTTGAATAAAGTTTTCTTTTCTATTGTATATGGTTGGTGATAGGTGTTTGCATGTGTAATTCTCAAGGTATTGCATAAAACTAAGTTTCAATTTTTTCTACTTGATTTTACTCTGTTTAGACTAAGATTCTCTACATCCAGCATCTGCATCCTTTCTGTTTTGCTATATGGGATCGAAGTTCATCATTTTGAGATCTTGTTAAAGATCAAATTATCAATGACCTCAAAGCCAGTAAGCCTCATATAAGCATATAAAATAACCACAAATGATATGTTATCACTTGAAAGAATTATCATACCTTAGGATAAGTGACACTCTTAATTTTTAACAACACTAAATTTTTTTGACAACTATTCCAACATTATATCCCATAAGAGGATCAAAATCCATTATTTTCATTGCAGTACATATCATATGATTTACATTTTGCAGTGTCTGCGGCTCAACTTTCATTGCCTATTATGCATACAACTTTATTTTATTAAATATTACAAGTCTGTAAGATAATATAAAAAACTGAGCACAATATTATTCCTGGTAACATGCCTCCATTTGAAAATTGAATTATGGCCAATCTTTGAGTTAAATTATAGTATGATACATCTTTGAAGCCCAAGAGATGAAAAAATTCTACTCCCGGTAGACCAGAAGTAAGAGAGAGAACTAACCCTTTCGATCTGCATCAGGTGTAGCTTCATGTGAATCCTCTGAATTCGTTCAATCTGATGAGTCTCCCTGTACCTCACCGTCTTTCAGGATTTCACTTGTGACTTGATTTTCATCATCATTAGCTTTAACTTCTGCGATTTCTACAGGCTTCTTGTCAAATAGTCCTTTAAACTATTTCCGAGCTTTCTTCTCAACTTCCTACGAATTAATCGACATTCGTGTTAAAATAATGTCTTTCCTTTGGTGACATCTCAAGCATATATAAGAGAATGACTGATTGGCGATTCCAATCTCACCTGCTCTTTCAGCTAAAGTTGAGTATGAAGGTTTACCAATTTGAAATCAGCCCTTGCTTCTTCAAAATCTCCATTACCCATGTAGGCCATTCCATGACGATAAAGACCCTTGACATGCGCAGGATTTGCTTCTAAAACCTGAATGGTCCATTGAAGAACACACGACGACAGGTAAAATTAAGATATGGAACAGTCAGAATCCAAATGTACAGAATATATCCTTGCATAGATTGGACTGGATCCGATAATTAGGTAATTAATATCTGTTTTATTTAGTATATATGGTAGGAATCATGGAGCCATGATTACAGGAATCACAAAGGGCAGTAGTTTAGGTGGGTTTGAAATAATGCAGGCTTCAGCAATTAGGTCTTTTTGATATTTCTAAATTACAGAAAACTCCATCACAATTGGAATTTTCTTAATCATAGATAAACTAAATAACTTGCTTTGCCAATGAATCGTCTTCTAGAAATTCAAAGTACAAAAACCAATTATTGCTATATGGCATTCTGTTTATTAACTTTATTCCAATGAAATAAATAAAGGCTACATGATGGCTGAGGCCATCAATAATACCTTATTACAAGTCTCAATGGACTTTCTGCATTCTCCCAACTTTAGATAGCATGCAGCAACATTCAGATGTATCAAATTCTTCAATCATGAAATAGAGAAAGATTTAGTATGAACAGAAATCAATCTGCCAGTCATAAGTTAGGAAAACATGCTTCCCCTTTTAAGACTATTATTAATAATATATTGGGTAGACACATCAGGTGACTTACACATGAATATTATTAACAAGCTCTGTGCATAAGATTTAGATGCTCCATCTTATACAGGAGTTTAAGAAATTATTTTAGAAATTAAGTGATAGGTAACTAAGGTTAAATAATAGCAGTGAAGTAAATGTTGTTGAGAAGGAAGAGATGGGGCATATGTGATGGAACAAGAAAAGAGGACTATGGTTTGATACTTATGCTTATGACTCCTTAAATATAAAATTTTCCCATGTGTAATTCTGATATACAGATTCCATCACATGTATCTCATCTTTCTTCCTTCCAAACAATAATTAGGTCACTGCTATACTTTAACCTCGGATTTCACTGTAACTAGTCAATACCTGACAAACAGACTGGCCTACTCTTATTTGGGATCTACGAACATATGTTAATGTGTGAACTGTGAACAATAATATAGATAATAGAAGTAAATTTTCAAAATGTGCGTGAAGTATTTTGCGGTTAGCTGATGCTCCATGTAAAGATTATAACGCTGAGGACCTTGGCAAGGGAGCAACTGCAGTTTACACCCTGACAGAGGTGTGTGCCATTACACCGCTGTTTAGTTAAGTACAATTCAATTACTATGATCCTTAAATGCAAATCTTATCAGTTGCGCATTAGGCCTGATACAACTCCAAAAACTAGCTAAAAGATATAAAGACTAATTTGGTCATATCTATAGTCGATATTGGATTTGAACACCCTTCATAGTATATGAAAAGCATGAACAAATATGGGTAGCCCAATACCCGCACGCCCGAGACTAACATCTGGAGAATCAACAAATATGGGTTTACCGATAACATAGCAAGAATAGGCTTTAGTACGATGGCCTAACAGCCTACCTAAACCGTAAAAGCTAGCTCAATATGTGAGGATTTCTCAAGCCTTATCAGGACTACTTTGATTATGTCTCTAGTCTATGTGGATTTGAACACATAGTTTCAGTCCGGATGCAAAAGCCCCCACAATTGCACCATCTAAAATTCGGACACCTCTGCAATAAATAGGAACACACGCCGCAGAAAGAAAGACAAATACCTTTTCATACTAAGCCTTTGCAAGTTCATATTTTCCTTCTTTGAATAACCTGTTACCCTGTAAAGAATTACAGCATGTTTGGCAATCATATCCTGTACCATCAATGCCCCAGCAATAGCAAGCTGAAAACCAACCACAACTCCATAAGTACAAAAGTTGTGCAGGTTCATTTGCATACCGTGTTTCTGATATTTTCAGCTTATTTTCAGCTTTGTTCATTATACTTTTAAAGTCCAGTCCTGTAATAGTGATTAAGTTCATAATGCATCAGGCATATTAATGAGTTCAGTAAACATGTAAAATAGAAAGCAAAAGGGGTCAAGGGTTATAAATTTGTGTAATTATTGTCAGAAGAAAATATTAAATCTCACACATGTGATTAATCACCTGATATTTCCTATAACTTACATGGATCAAAATCACAGAACAATTGTATTTCATCTAACTCAACCAAAACAAAAAATAATCTAATTTAAAAATTAATGCAAACATGACATATCAGCATTCTAATTTCTGCCAAAGTTGTTTAAACTATTGTCAGTACTTCTCTAAACATTCAATACCGCAAAGCGTTTTTGTTGGTCTTATAATTGCCACATATAGCATCCACTATGGTAAATAACTAGAATTTAACTAAAGATTTTTTTAAATTACCTTTGGTATTTCAAAAGATAGAAGCTCAATTTCCCATTGAATATGAGCACCCTCCAGGACATTTGAAGGCCTGGTAAAAAAAGGAAGCATGCCAATAGTATCATGAAGCATCATAGAACAGAATGACAGTGGATTTAAACATTAAATATTAAGAACATATTCAATCAGGGATCGGCAAAATGCTTTATGACCTAAAATTTATCAACCTTGGAAACTTATCATAAGCATAGTCTGGCGGACATGTGACAAGAGCTATCTCTCCTGGTAGCATTAGACGAACACACAATCTGGTACATGAAAAGAAAAACAAAAGAGATTCCAGTGTAAATGCTCAATATTTGCATTAAGAGCATGAAAATGAAAGGCAGACATTTTAAATAAACAATCACACATGGAAGCTACAGACGCAAAACCTTTGATAAAATAAATAATAAGTGTAAAATGGAACCTTGGTTTGTTTATGCTTAAATTGTAAACTCACATGTCCTTCTCCAGAACAGAAATCCAATGGTTGAAAATCATTATCAACTCGTGTCATAGGAAATCCTCTTTTTTTCATTGAGAACAGTGCCCTTGTAATGAACATGAAGTAGACTGTCATGAAGGGGGCAATCCATTGGAAAATCACCTATTGTTTACAAACAAAATACAATATCATTAAAAAAGAACTGAACATAAATAATCAACAGGTACTTAAACTTTGTAAATGTAAGCATAAGATTAAAAATTTGGCTCCATCTCCCTACATACCATTTAACAAAAATAAAAAGAATGAAAACTGTGAGAAAAGGAAAGGTAAATACAGATTTTGTATCATTGGAGCATCTTGACAGCATAACTCAAGCATGAGCCAGGCATTTTCCAAAACATTATTTTCTATTTGTTTCCTTTTTATTTATTTCTTTTGCAAAAGAGAAATCATGATGGCTCCCAATATCTCTGTACTCCTAGTAAGTGTTACTAGTAAATAACTATATTCTTAATCCACACCTTTTCGATCACGAATCCGACGTTTTATCAGGCGCCCATCTCCAAGCACGTTCCTCACCTGTGATATATTTCCAGCAAGCAATTTCACATGCTCAACATCTTGGTCGAGGAAAATAATCTAAAATACAAAAAGCACATGTTTCAAATACAACTAATAATACAAAGGATAATATCCAGGTCTTTGAATGACTATGAAGAGAGAAATTATAGTACAAACAAATTTATGCATGTCAGTAATCATAACAAAATCCACATTTCTTGTACAAAATGTTGGACATGACCTGTCAAAAATGGCGAAGAATCGTGTCTGACATGTATCTGATACCGATACGTCCCGATACGCGTATCAGAGAAGTATCGGGCAATTAACATTTTAAAAAAAGAATAAAAAAATAACCGATACGGCTAACTTATACCCCCAATATGGTTAAATAAATTGATACTTCATTCGATACATATGTAGGATTTTTTTTAGCTTTTTATTAATCCACGTTTCACATATTTCATTATAAAGAATAATAATAATAATAATAATAAAATAAGAAATACATACAAATATATAAAGCTGGACTGGAAGTGCTCTCTCTCAAAAACAGATGGAATGGAACCCAAAAAATAGGGTTTCTCACCACCAGCGACGATAGCTATTCTCCTTCTAACCTGCAACGCCGATTGCTCCATCTCAACATCAGCAACAACAATAACCTCCATCAACACCTTCAGTATGTTCTCTACTCTGTTTCTCTTCTCTTTAATGCTCTATTTCCTATTTTCTTCTATTCTCTCTAATGTTTTGTTCTTCTCCCTTTAGTATCTTCTTCTCTCCAATATAAAAAAACAGTCGCTTTTCAGAAGAAAATGCAAGACAATTAACAGAACTAACTATCGTCACAGTCACTCATCCAATAAAAAGACACCAAATAAGGTCCCTTTGCGGGTTAAAATCACCTACCTCCATGTTCAGATGTAGATTCCACAACTACTCCATCCAAAGTTCGAATTGTGCAGTGATAAATAACCTGAGTGACATGATATTGTATTACATCGCATATATTTCTATAAACATCAATCCACTATATAATACATTACATACTTACAATTATTGATCACATTACCAAACCATTTCTAGCTTACCTATATATATTCCAAAACAGAAATGTTATTTGAACATCAACTTAGGATAACTAAATTCAACTACTTTTTAAATAGTTAACACAGCTCAGACACGTAGCTAATAAAGTGTTAGATTTGATTAATACCCCATGAATTTACCCACGAATTTAAATGTGATTACCCTCGATATTCAAGTGTTGAAATCTATGTGTAGTTGGAACACCTAAAGGCTCTCTTTGGCCAGACACAATTGTTAGCTTATAGCGGATATTTTATAAGCTCAAATGATCAAAATCGCCCTGTTTGGTATGAACTTTTTCTCACGAGCTTATAGTTTTTTCTTACTAGCCATAGCATTCTTTGTAAGCTACTTCAAGTAAGTAGCTTATAGCTTATTAATTTTTCTCTCAATTTTACCCCTATTATCTTAATCAAAAAAAATATTAATTACACATCTTTTTTTATGTCATTTCATATTTATCAGCCAGTTCAGCCACTAATTTTACAAAACACTACGAATTCAATCAACTAGTTTATCAGATATCCTAAGCTCATCTAGCTAGCTTACCAGCTATCCACTATTTTTTACCTAACAGAGCAGAAACAAACCTGGTCACTATTTGAAGGTCCAGAATCACGACCACCAGGTCTAATCAAAGCTTTCATCAAACTCCCAGCCACAATTTTCTTCTTTCTTCAATTTTCCAAACAAACAACATTCAAAACACAACCACTGCAACCATAACATTAAAAAACAAAAATTCTACCTTTTCTCATCCTCAGAAAGTGGTTTCTTCTTCTGTGGAGCAAATTCTTGTTCAACATCTTCATTAACAATTGCCATAACCACTAACAATAAACCAAAATATTCACTGGATTTTCATGCAAAAATAGTAAATTGAAGATTCAAATAAGGTTTGTTGCGGAGTGAAAATTTGGGTAGTTAGAAGGTTGTTGAACAAACGAAATGAAATTGGTTTATGGAAGTTTCTAGAAAGGTTGACTGTGTATGTTTTTCAAAATGCCATTTAAACAAATACATGTTCCTGTGCATATATATGCGCTAGCGAATTTACAACATACATACAGTCATTGTACTAAAATCTTTGCAAGAACAACAGAAATTGCAATTTATTAGTTGTATAGATTAGTACAAGTGGTAAATTGTCTGGGTCGTTCTTTATGTGAGTATTTCCAAGATGACATGAAAGTTCTCATTTTTACCAAGTACGACAATCACTTCTGCTTCATACCTCTGTGATGTATAAATTATATCCGGAAAGGAGTAAAACCAAGGAAAAAAAAATGAAGTATACAAATTTCTTATCAGTAGCATTAACATCTATGAAATCAAATTCAGGTGGTATTCTTCTAAATGACATGATTCCTGAATGCAGTTATCATTTTGGGCGACAAAAACAAGATGAAAGCCAAAATTGAACCAAAAAACATCTTGACGAAATATTTAACCGGGTCTTTATCCATATCTTCAGAGGTGCTGGTAGGGGCATTTATTGCTGCTGCCGATGGAAGAGCTTCTATCACTGCATCTGCAAGATCTGTAATGAAGGAAGGGGTGAGACCAAGAGCCGGGACACGTGCCCAATTCTTGATGCCAGATTCAAGAGCCAATTCCCTGTACTCCATGTCAATTTCCTCAAGAGTCTCTATGTGCTCACTCACAAAGCTGAGATAGAAGAAGAGACTATTTTAAATCTAGAAAAGACTATATTTATTTTAAACCAATACGCTATCATAGTAAAAGGCTAATGATATAGTGTACCTCACTGGAACAGCTAAAAGACTCTTCACACCTTTCTGGCCAAGCTCAACTAGAACTTCATCTGTATACGGTTTCAACCACTGTACAGGGCCCACTCGACTCTGGCAATCCATCCAATAAAAATGTCAGATACAGGGAAAAAATAACCAAAGGAAAGCAAGAATACAAGCCAGCTATATTAATTGAACGGTACATCTCCGGCTCTGCTCAAGCTCAAATCAGACAGAAGATGGTAGAAAAGCAAGTTGAAAGATTTCAAAACAAACCTGATAAGCAAGAGTGTGCTCGTTACTAACTCCTCTAGCCTTCAATTCCTGCATGATCAAGAAGATGCACTCCTCCATTTGATCTCGGTATGGATCCCCAGCATTCTCAACATAACTAACAGGAACACCATGGGCACTAAAAAATATCATTGCCTGAAAAATAGAAAGAAAAAAATTGGTATGCCACGGTTCAGATTGGAATAAAATACATCATATAAGTATAACCTTTAAATTTTGTAAGCCCTACTAACAGGCCCATAGAAAAAAATTAATTATGGAGGTTACAATAACCATGTTCAACGTATTCAATACAAGAGTTCAATACAAGTGGACGGTGGGATTGGACCCCTCGGATTAGTCGGTTCTTGGGCCGGACACCGAGTTTTAAAAAAAAAAAAACGTATTCAATACAAGAATAAAATTCACCTCCTTTGAC
>Ga0228710_1004068_pt1 | contig 23081 bp, 15 predicted proteins | sample MedpolnodulmetaG_FD_177995 | JGI IMG/M metagenome (GOLD analysis project Ga0228710, IMG submission 177995) | Root nodule microbial communities from Medicago polymorpha collected in Santa Monica, California, United States - pink nodules | ecosystem: Host-associated > Plants > Roots > Nodule...
ATGTAATATACTGATGAAACCATTTTAGACATTCTTTAAATGTCTAAAATAAAAATAAATGGTAAGTTTATATAAAAGTTTGAGTTTTCAATTTTTTAAAAGAAGTATTCAATGTATTGAATTAAAATATTTGACTTTTTAAAAAATACATAAATTTTCTTAATTAAGAATGTTTAACAACACAAACCCTTCAATAGCACTCGTTAACAAAAGTCGCGGTGGAGGAAACTTTTGATAAAGACAATTGTAGATTTCACAAACGCCTCTAACAAATAGTCACAATGTAAGGTGTTGGTGATTGTGGCGAACATTTGTTGTTGCATTTAAATAATCATCCAGATAAGAAATACTTACTCTGGTCTTAAATATAAACAAGGTGAAATAATTTTTTTTTTGTAAAAGGATTAAATATTTTTTAATCCCTCTAAATAAAGAATACTCTCATTTTAGTCACTAAAAATTTTCTTTATTTTTTTCCCCTATAAATATCTTGTTTCAATTTTAGTCCCTGTTTTTTTATAACAAGAGTTTATGTTTTGTGTTCCTACACAAATTTAATCTCTAATTTGAAATTATTGATAAACTAATAAAAGATAAATATTAAATAATTAAATTATCAAACCAACAATGTTTTAGGGTCTTATCAATTACATATCATAAAAAAAAAAGCTAGAAATCTCTCTCTCCTAATGCTTCTTAAGTGTCCCTTTTATAGTCCTCAATTTGTTGACTTAATGGGTCTTTCTTTGGTCATTCAAGCCCATTAAGCTGTGTTGCAGAGCCTCTCATTGGTTGTCTGGTTCGAGTATGGCCGCATGTAAACTAGGTTTCAACTTGACCGTACAGGGCGCGTGAAGTTGAGACGAACTTTCAAAACATTAATCATTCGTACAAGACACGTAGAATCAGAGCATGCACAACTTGAGTTAGGACCACAACAAGTTTATTTGCTGCTTAACTTGGTGTGAGCTTGGCATGGTTCACGTCACTTGAATAACTAAACAATCGCTGATTAAGGATGAGTCGAGCTGACATGACTTGAACAATCAAATAAGTGTTCGAGTGAGGACAAGCTGAGCTGACATGACTTGAACAGTCAAACCAATGTTGAGCAAGGAGGAGCTGAGCTGACATGGCTTGAATAGTCAAACCAGGGTCACGTGAGGACAAGCTGAGCTGACATGAGTTGAACAGTCAAACCAATGTTGAGCGAGGACGAGCTGAGCTGGCATGACTTGAACAATCAAACTAGGGTTGAGTGGGAACAAGTTGAGCTGACATGACTTGAACAATCAAACAAATGTTGAGTGAGGAGCAGCTGAGTTGGTATGGCTTGAACATTCAAACCAGTGTTGAACGAGGACGAGCAGAGCTGGCATGGCTCGAACAATCAAACCAGTGTTGAATGAGATCTTGTTGGTCGGTCAAGTAAAATATTACATGACACATTGTATGGTCCGTCCATGTCGCTCCATAGTCCATCAAGCGTCAAACATATTAAGACGTAGACGTTTATTATTTATTTGGCCAACCCATATCAGTCCAGTTTGCAACATGAAACGTGACTTTTTTTAAATAAGCAGGGATTAAAATTGAAAACCGAATATTTAGAGGAATCATAAATCTAACGTTCTAACTCAACTGACAAATGTCGAAATTGCAAGGTCGGACGTCATGATCTCTCACAGTTGTGTGTGAGTTTAATTCCAGTGGATTACCACTTCATCAAAGACAAAAAAAAAAACATGCAAGAAGGGAAAAACGCCCCATAACATAGGTTTAAATATTTGACATTAAAATTTGTCCAATAAAAAAATAGGCTTGTATAACGATATGGTGACTTTTAATTGGACGAGATAGTGAATCTATCTTACACAGTCAGTGCCCATCTATTAAAGTATTTTTTTGCAATACTTATTTTACTATTTTTATAATATTACTATTCAACCAAATTTTGATAATTGTTTTTTTATTATTCTGTTTTTCTTTCATTGTTTTATTTGTTTATTTTTGACTTGGTAGAAATTTTGGTCTCTATTTTTATTTGCTTACAAAATTGGCCTCTTTTAAAATCAATTAGTTTTTGCCCCTTCCACAAATTTTTAGACTAAAATTTTTATAATATTTAATATATTAAATGACGTAATATATGATAAGATGACATATCATTTTTTAGATGGAAATTATTTGCATGTCAGTAATTAAATAGCAAGATAGATAAATTTGAACTTTTTAGGGGTTTTTTGTGTAATTTCACGAGTGTTAATCATTCCATAATCATAAGCCCGTATGTCGTGTTGTTTAAAAAAAGTGACATCATCATTATTTTTAGTTCTAAAATATGTAGGAGAGACCAAAAATGATTTTTTTAAAAATATAGGAACCAATTTTGTGGGCAAGTGAGACCAAGGAGACTAAGCTAGTATATTTGGCAACAATCACAATAACTATACATATATTTATTGGTGTGCCGGTTTCTTAATGTTAGCAATCCGAATGACGCATTTTTAGCCATACGTTTTTGTTTTTTTTACTAGTAATTAGCTATACATGTTTTTTAAGAAACCAAAATAATTAAATTATTAAGTCATTCAGACATAAAATGTGCATAAAATTGAAGTAACAAAGTGTTAAAGAAGATGCTACCAACACTTTTATTTTAACATTTTCTTTAACATTCATTCTTTCATTAGATGAGATTAATTCGAATTATATATATTATGTGAGATCCATTTTCAAAAAATAAGATTTATATTAATTTTATTCGATAAAAAAGCCAATGTTATAAATAATGTTGAAAAAAGTGTTATTTGCACTCATCAAATGTTAAAATACAATTCCTCTAAAAAAAATGTTAAAATACAAAAAGGACCAAACAAACAAAACAACTAATGCAACGAGGATTAAGCGATGAAATAACCACTAAATATTCTATTCAGAAGACAAGTTCGAATTCTTAACTTGTAACCACCACCAAACGATAACTTTCACTTCATAAATACTTGAATATATTTGGATACTCTATTGTGTGGTGCAACAAGTTTTTTTTTTTTAAAGGTCATCTCCCTCAAAAAAAAAGTTTTTTTTTTAAAGGATGTGGTGCAACAAGTTGTACAGCAGTTTGATTTAGAAAAAAATTTCAATTTAAATCTCATTGTTCGTATAGTAGGTGGTCCTTCACCACGTGAGCTATTCACAACTCGACTATTATAATTTATAACTTTTGAATATAGTATAAAAAATATGAACGTGGGACATTATTCTTGATACACATTTGATTCTGCTTGTCATAATATTAGGTAATTGTTTTTATAGATCTATTGTGTTAAAAAACTTTTTGAATTTTTCGGACACAAAATTTACTTAAAAGTTGAGATCTAATTGTAATTTTCTGAATCGATCAAAGAAGACAATTGATTCCATGCAAATTATCTGGAGTATTTACAAGAAAACAAGACAACTTGATAGCGTTAGGTGAGAGGGTAAAGCTTCAGTCATTTTGATGGTTGAAATCGATATATGTTAATTTCGATTTTGATTATCAAATGTGGCGACGGAGTCGTTTAACATGCTTAAACTCAGTTTTCTAGATTGTTGGTTTTTGTTTTCTCCTTTCCTTTCTTTTGTTTTTTCGCCCCGTTGGCGTTGTATAGGTTGTCTGAACTCTGTTTGTGTCTCGGCGTTTTGGCACCCTCTGTGCTAATGCGTTTAGAGGTTATTGTTTATTTATATATACATTTTGGCTTTTTCAAAAAAAAAAAATCTGAATCGAACGTAACTTTGGATCAACTTATTTAAAATGTTGAATTATCTAACCTTTTAAATTGAAAGAAGACAAGGAAATGGAGAGATCAAAGACATAAAGATTAGAAACCCAATGTGAGCATAGCATAGCATGGCCCGAATATATAGATTCCATTTGAATGGATCACGTGGAAAGTGCCCCATTCGCATGTGCTACTGATTTGCAGACTATGACTATGAGCACTCTGGCATTGTTGTTTTTTTTTAAATAATATAAAAAATTATATTTAAATATGCACCTTAGAATCAAATATCAATCTCATTAAAATTTACAAAAAAGTTTTGTATATTCTATCAGCCATATAATGTGGAATTTAAATCCAAGTCATGTGAAATGTGATCAGAGAAAATTAAAATAACAATTTCGTGCGTTATATTTTTTTTTATGAAAAAGAAATTAAACCACGACATCAAATGAGGCAAAGTAGTAGTACCCTTGCATTGCATCATCAACTAGAATAATGATTGAAGGAGGAAGGATAACAGCTATCAAAATTCAATCAAAATGAACACACCATCTCAAATTAGGTAGACAGTAAGCGCTATGATTAAGCTCTCTAAAGACATGAATAATGATTAATGAATGCTCTCCCATCTCGGGGGTTGGAGGAGATAAATGACCTCTTGGAGCATGTGTTAAAAGAGTACAGCATCATATAAAAGATGACATATACATGTGTTTATAAGCGGGACAATCGTCACCTCATAAATCGATTTTGCAAGGTTGTGTATGATTTCTAAGATGGCATCAGAGCCTCTTTAAGATCTATTTAACCATTTGTTATCATGTTTCCGCTATCAGGTCGCCTATTATTTATCTCTAAGAACCAAACTCAATAGTGCTGGTCGTGATGGAGTGTGTTAAAGAGTCTCACATTAGACAAAAGATGACATGAACATGTGTTTATAAGTGAGGGCAATCATCACCTCACAAGCCGGTTTTGTGAGGTTGTGTTAGACCAAACTACGATTTCTAATAAGAGGTTGAAGGTGTAAATTAGAGTTAGATCCAAACTGAATAGATATTGACCACCACTTCTTGTTCTAATCCAAAAATAATTGAGGGAAAGTTTTGAATCTTATATCAAGCCTAGGTGCCGAAAGTTCAGCTCAGACAATAGATCGAACAAGATCTAACTCTAGCGGAAAAAAAAACCTTTCACAAATCTACCATTAGAATCTCGAATAATGCTCCACGCATAGAGTTCAATGAGACTTTAAAAGAACCATATATACACTAATTTTAGGCAAACCTTAAGGTGGTTTAGATCATCTAATCGCCACCTTTCGCTTAGTAGAGGCCAAGCGAGACTATGACTAATACACATATTCTTGATAGCCTTGGCTTGATTGAGGATTTGGAAGAGCAAGGAGTCATGTATGGAAGAACATAAAAAAAATCAAATTTATTCCGATCTTTCTAAATATCATACACAACTACACGAAAAAAAATTGTGTATTATAAGCGTTTAACTTGCATTTGAAAATAAAATTTTATTTTATATGTTTCTTAAACAATGTTCACGTAAGACTTGTTAACAATGGTCTATATTTCTTGTATAATTTTTTTCATTGACTCCTTAATTAATGTCTCCTTTCAGTAAAAAAAAAAACTCATTAATATTTTTTATACACACGATGGCAATTAGTACCCTTAAATTTTTATGAATGTCTTAATTTTTTTATGAATATATAAATGGTCTCTGCAAATTTCAAGCATCTTGGTTTTAGTCTTTTGTGATTTTTTTTTTTTTTTGGGTTTTAGTCTTTACGAAAATCTAAATTTTACTTTTGATCTTTGTTGTTTTGTTTAGTCTTTGGCAATGTATCCGTGGGTTGTTTTCTTAAACGATGTATCCATATGTATCTAAATACCCGTTGATTACTCGTATAGAGATATCCACATCGGTATGGGGACGGAGACGGGTGCCATATTTATTCAACGGGTCGGGGACGGATATCATACTACATGTACTATGGATACCCATTGACATCTTTAGTCTTTGCAAACTTGATTTACATTGGATTGGATTTAGTCCCTTATAATACATAGAATATTTGATTTTAGTCCCTATGGACTAAAATAAATGTTATATAAACACATTTTAATATAAATAGATCTTAAAAGGACTAAAACAAAACATCAAAAGCTAAAACAAAAAATTCTACATTTACAAGGGCTAAAACTATTTTTATAGATCTAAAACCAAGACACTTGATTTTTGCATGTATCATTTGCATATTTAAATTTATTTTATCAATGAACTCTTAATTGAAAACTCAGACGTTTACCAAAGAATTTGAAAACTAAGACTTGAAAAAGACCATTCCCTTTACCAGCCAACCAATAGACATAAGCAAGGACATGTGATTGTTTTTCTTGTTTGTTGCAAGACATGTGCTTGTCACTGGATATTGCCAATGAGTAACGGACATGAGGCCACTCAATCCATGACAAATTGACCACCCATAGAAGATGATGGATTTTATGTCTATCAAATTAGGAATTTCCATGTCAATTATTAATTTCCCTTTTTTGAGTTTCTCATTTTCCTACTCATCGTTGGTGTTTGAGGAGGTGGTGGGGTATGGTTTTTGGAATATATCAAGTGAATAGCAATTCGGGAACCTCTCGAGATGTTATACATCGGGACGTTTAGCAATTTCTTTTATGAAAAGGCCAATTATACACTATGTCTCGTCTTATTTTAAGTGTGTTTCTCATTTTTCTTTATATAGTATTCTATTCGATCGTTGTTATAAATAAAAAAATTACTTTTAAGATTCATTGTATATCTAATCTATTTGGTCTATATTAAGGATCAAATACATTATATGTTCAATGAACGTAAAAAATGTTTTTTACTTATAAACGTGACCGAAAAAAGTATCTAATTATTTGTTTTTTTCTCTCTTCATAATATTAATAAGGTTTAATTGCAGTTTTAACCCCCTAACTTTCCCAAAGTTGCGATTTTGGCCCCCTAAGAAAAAAAACTACAAAACAGCCCCCTAAGTTTTGCAATTGTAGCAGTTTTGGCCCCCAAGGCCAAAAAAAAATAAAAAAATAACACGTGGCATCTCACTTAGGGTGCCACGTCAGCGTAGACCGAGTCAATATCAACCTTGGGGGCCAAAACTGCCACAGGTGCAAAACTTAGGGGGCTGTTTTGTAGTTTTTTTTCTTAGGGGGCCAAAATCGCAACTTTGAGAAAGTTAGGGGGCTAAAACTGCAATTAAGCCTATTAATAATATTTATCTTTTTTTCTTTCTTTCCATCAACGCACTCTAATTTATTATTGTATTTCAATCATGTTCCACTAACCAATACCAACGAAGGTATTTGGATTAAATAAAACACATTTTACCATTAAAATTATTAATTTATTTTTTAATAACCAAAACAAAAATAAACGCTTAATTTGAGACGGAAGGAGTATTAGAAGTTCCAACGGATCTTTCACCGATAGCTTCGTTAAGCATTTATTTCATCCAATTCTCACAATTTCTATTTGGAGATAGATTTTCACAATTTATATTCTACACCCTTTAGTCCTTTACAGACAATCATTCATCCCCACAACTCCTTTTTGCAGGCCGTCTACTCGTCTGTCTCTTTCCCTGTGACCATCCCTACCAAGTTTGTTTATGTTGTTTTCGTGTGAAATTTGCTCCTTTACATAGTTGTCTTTTCATTTGTTTGGTTGATTTGTTGTTTGTTCAACTCATAAGATGATATACGGCTACCTAGCATTTCTAACAATAATATTCTTTTCGATCAAACGATTATGCAACATGAGATTGAACTAGTACATACTAACTAATATTGCATAAAAAACAAAGGATAAAAGCAATAAACCAATGTTATAAGGATAAGTAAAAATTTGTTTGATTGATGAGCAAGTTGAGAAAATATTTACATCTAATATTTATAGACTTAGACTACCTAAACACCTACATATTGCATCATATCATATAACATCAAATAACACTAATATAGATAACTATCATCCGTGAAAGGAAACAATGATGCTCTATAAAAGATGTAATAATGTAGCTACAAACAATCTGATGCTCAAATCAGTATTTGATTGAGTAGCAAGTCATGTTAAAATAGAATGTTTACCTTTTTTAATGGTGCATTTGTCGAGAGATTATCCACATAATTCATCACTATGAATTGACAATGCAACGTTTTAGCATCTCCAGGCAAATTCAATTTTAGATTGGATCGGGGGCCAGTCCTGAATATGTTATTTTTAAAATTATATGCAAATGTTAAAATATTTTTTTGGGTTTTTTTTCTTTCTATACATGTATTCTTTAAAAAGAACATAGAAATAGTTTGTTGTTCGATTTTTTTTTCTTCAGTAGTTGGTTAAAAAAACAACTACACCAAAACCTTTAATCTGTTTGGTGCTTGAGAAGCTCCCAAAAAGTAACATAAAAAATAATAATGTTCTAAAAACGATGTTGTTTGTTTAAGACAGCCACACGGGCCAGTACAGTACCTTTGAAGAATATACCCAACTTGCTAGTAGTATACAGATTCTTGAAGATATCACATTGATAATGTCTTTTTTAATCTCCACCATAAATATATTGTTTGTTGATATTAAGACAGCACATGGATAATGCAGGAAATTAATTTAGGATCCAAGAATATCGTTATGCCAAAATGCTACTAGTAAAGTATATAGTAGGTCAGTACTGCAAAAGCATCTATTTTCTTGGTAGATTTGGAATCCACAGAATAATCTATACATCAAGGAAAGCAGGCCAAAAAAAGCACTTGGACTCTACGTATAAATTCGGACACCTTTTTTCCATCATTATAGTTGCCAATCTATGGGACCAATGCCCATTTGCTCCAGATGTCTGTTAGTCTGAGAGAAGTGCCTGTTCAGAGAAAAGCACAGACACAATGTAAGAATGAAAAATTGCTTAGATTGATAAAAGGAAAACTGATCAAGTGATTTTTACATTTACACCTTATAATGTGTAAGATATGAGTTTCAACTCGCTTCAAGAGTCGTTAACAAAATAAAATTCAATACACAGGTGGAACAAACAGGGACGAATCCATAAATTTTGAGTAGTGAGGCTAACATATATATAAATCATGTTCATATTACAGAACTCACGAAATATTCCCCAAAAGCACCATCAAGCCCTAACAGTGGAGTTTTGCTAAAAATATGGCGAGGGTTGGTGCCTTACACAACCCTCTAACTGAGTACTTCCCTGTGAACAAAGTATGAGCGATAAGGTGATTTGGTGCTAACTCTGACCCAATATGAGGCTGCTAAAACATTTGCTTTGGGTCTCCCACTAAAATGACAACTAAGCAACAATCATGTATTAGATCCAAATGTTAGACCAAATACATGTACTTATTTTTGCTTATATTTCATTCCGACTGGGGTGTTACTTTTGGACTTGAATCTTTGCACAAATTATGCAACAATTGGGCCATATAACAATTGTTTTCTTCTCTCTTCCCCATATCACATGAACTAATTATATCAAGTCAACCAATATATTATTATGGACAGATAATAAGAACCTCAATGTGGACTGTCGGCGCCCATGTGACATTACTAAAATATAATACATAGATTAAATCTGAAATACAGATGAAAAAAGCACATCAAGATGCTCATTCGCATCAAAATAAACTAAATTGTATTTAGAGTAACACTCTCTAACACTCACTTTCTTCGGATGAAATCAATGCATGTCCCACCACTTTAAGTGGGGTCCATTTTCAAAGTGTGTGATCCACCTTGGTCAATAAAGAAGTGGGTGTTAGAGAGAGTGTTGCTAGCACTACTCACTGTACTTATATTAACCTTTTAACAAAAAGGAGAGCAAATTTTAAAAGTAGGTAAAGAGTGTGTAAATTGTCATGTATGCATCTCTCAAGAGAGAGAAGTATGATTTACCCAACTTTTTTTTTTTGCAAAAGCTTTACTCAACATATTTTCACTTGCTCAACCAAGCAGGCCAAAATATAAATGCTTAACAATCACAGCTTCTATTTTGATCCAGGAAGGCTCCATTAAGAATTATCATGTGACAAAAAGCCTTGATAAATGCAGAAATGGAAGATAAATTATGAAATCGAAGTATCAAGCAAACAAACAACTCAGTATTTCTTCATAACAACTGACCCGACCCTTATTTTTCAGGCAAACTTAAGCATCGGTCATGAATGCCTGCCTACTTGATATATACACAAAGCAGAAAGTTCAAAATGCTTTTACCTATACCAGCATAATAAATTATAGTGCTAAAACCATCTTACCTGCAACCAAAGAAGCCTCTATTCGCAGACAAACCGGAAGGATGTGCAGCTTTTAGAATGTGATGTTTGGTTGCATCAATTAACCTGTGTATGTACAAGCTCGCTCATATAAAAGTTTCAAAATCTTTCTTTACCAGGCAAGAAAAGAAAAGAACCCTATTTAGTTTAAGAAAACCATTTTGAACAGCAGATTGGAATTAATGAGATGTATGCTTACTCTTGCAGAATAACATGCTTGTCATCTATTTCTCAAAAATGCAAATTTATTTAAAGTTTATATAATTTTTCAATCAAGGTGACGATTGTAAGTAAGACCACATCAGTGATTCCATATTTGTTTTTTAAGGCTCGTTATAGTGTTATACAATGGTAGTACCTAAGTTTCTCCTGAGCAGACTTTCCCCACAGCAGAAACACAACTCCTTCCTTCTTCTGTGAGATTGTCTTGATAACAGTATCAGTAAATTGTTCCCAGCCTTTTTTTGAATGAGAATTTGCTTGGTGCTTCCTGACTGAATTGAAAGCTAGTTACAAAATACTAGTATACAAGCATAATACACCAAACATAGTGACGGTCACCTCCATACTAGCTGATGTACGTAATGAAAAAATGTAAATATCTAACCTGTGAGAACAGCATTCAGTAAGAGAACGCCCTGAAATCAAGTTAAAACTTTGGTCAGGGAATACTTTATAAAAACAACTACTAATTAAAGCCATCCACTAACATTTTAAATAATCTGCTACAATGAGTCAATGAGCTAGAGGAAAATCCCTTTATATTTAGGACAGAAACTTGCCTATCTTCATAAGAAGCCTATATTACTGTTCAATAAAAAGTTGAGAATATATACCGGTCACAATTGTTGTCATCATTATTTTGTAAAAGAGCGATGATATATGAACAACCATTGGAGACAACTTCCATGACAACTTCCATTTCCTCTATTTCTATTGGTCAAAAATAATAGAGAGAGAAAAAGGAAGAGAGAGAATAAAAACATAATGTGAGTATGAGAGAGAAAGTTGTCAAAAAGTTGTTGCAAAATGGTCGTACAAATATCATTTCTCTTTGTAAAAACATGATAGTCTTCCATGATAGAGAGTATCTGGTAGACAGTGGTAAAAAATAAATATGTTCACTTAGCCTGTATGCTTTAATTGTTCAATGTAAACAAGTCTATAAATCACAAATTCGTCATTTTAGTACATCTGGTTATGGATTATTTCTTACAGCAGATTGAGGCCATTCAATGAAATCACGTTTATTGCAAAAAGACATAGCATGAAATGTTTGGATAAGCTTCTTTCAAGAACCGCAATATCAAATAATCAAAATATTCAATCTCCAAAAGTTTTTTAGTAGCTTCTAAACAATCTAAAAAATTACACTTTTTTAACTTAACCATCCGAGCACTGAGTATAGTACTCATTTTTTTGCAAAGACTGGAATTTTATTAAACTATAACACGATGGAAGAGTACAATCAAAAAATTAAATACCCCAGCCACAATACAGCAAAAATAACATCACTGAAACAAGATTCAAATATCCAAAGAAGACCGCAATTCCAAGACATGAGCCCATCAAATCCTTGTAACCCACCCACCTAACTGAAGCCACCACCCCACCTGCAAAATTATGCACACAACCAAACTATGACCCCTTGTCTAAGCCCACCACAACCTGACACCAAAACCACTTCAAGCAACAAACTAGCGCCCATTATATAACCACACAACTAAACCTCTAAAAAACCACACCACCGTAATAAATTAGGCACCTAAGACCAAATCAAAGTAAAAACACAGCCTGAAGATCCCTACAAAAAATACCAGCAAGTCAACAGAAACCAGTCCACCTTAAGAATCTATTCTATCCATCCAGACAATAAAACCCGAGACTCACATGAAGTCAAAACTGACGCAGCAAAACACATTGGAACCAAGCTTTTCAAAACAAAATCAGACTGCCCTTACGTTCAACTCAACTAGTTTATTCAATCAGGCCAAGACAAGGCCTCGGATTCAAGCACCATTTAGAGATAGAGTAATTGATGTTATTCAATTTAAATTTCAACCAATTCTAAGATAATTTTTCTATTTCATCCACTAAGTTTTCCAATATCACATCATTATTGTGAAAGATATTGCCATTTCTCGCCTTCCAAATAACCCAAATACAAGCGAACCAAACAACCTTGGCACGATAATCAAACGCTCTCTGTCTACTGATCAACCCGGCAAATTAGTCAAAGTGCTCAATCCCTTCATGATGCATGGCCGAGCAAACTCCCATCCACTTACATATTGCATGCCAAACACTAGCAAACATCTGACACTCAAGAGAAAAGATGAGCTACAGATTCCTCTCCACCACAACCAACAACACAATGAATCATATTTTGATCAACTCCTCTCTTGCAAATATTGTCCTTTGTAGCAACTTTGTTTTCAAACAATCTCCAAGCAAGTAAGAAGACATTGGAGGGAATAGTCTTATGCAAAGCTCTTGCATTAGCCATATTTGAGCTTCCCGACATTAGCACCTAATATGAGCTACTCACTGAATAAAAGTTTGTTGATCCATCCATCCAAATCCATTTATCTTCCTCATCATTATCTTTCAATCCCACATTTTCTAGCAACCTCCTCAATTCACACAAGATTCCTTCTCCCCTTGATATAACCCCCTACACCATCTCAAATCCCACCTCCTCAATCCCTCTGCCACACCAAAAACCTCTCCTACTTTGCTCAACTTATCACAAAATAGACAGAGTAGACGGCTAAATCTAATTGCAATCTTAGAAAGCCTCCATTTTGGTGCCATATTGCAGTCTTTGTAAATATAAATAAAAGAAAGTTTTTCCACTTGGTTTATAAAAACAAATAATGTTGAAATGTGTTCCCACTCAGGTCTAAGTTGAAATGTTTAAAACAAATAATGTTTGCCAACAAACCTAATAAGTGCCTTATGGAAAAACACATTAAAAAAAAAAGAACAATACAACATTACAACAACAACCAAGCCTTATCCCACTAAGTGGGGTCGGCTTGTTAGAACAATACAACATTAAAACTTAAAAAAGAAACAGAAAACAAAATTGAAGTCCTAAGGGTAGCATATCAACACTTACCTGCACAGCCCATTTTTCAAGATTACCATGAGATGGAATCGAACAACCAAGGTCTTGCTTAAGCTCCTTAAATATATTAACCAAACTAGATGGAACTTTGACTCCTTCAGGAACCGAGAATGAAAGACCCATTGCTTGACCAGGTCCATGATAAGGGTCCTAAAGAAACCAAAACCAAAACCAAAACCAAAACCAAAATCAGTGAAGTAAAAGAAAGAGATTTAGACTTGTTTGGATAACCAACTTATTTTCAGCTTATAGCATATGTGCTTGCAAGTTCTATAACCAAAGAAAAAATAAAGTTAAATTGTTTTTGTATAAGCTATAAACTATTTTCATAAGCTATCTTGGAGAGCTTACGAAAATAGGTTGAAAACAACTTAAGAACATGTTATAAACCTGTTTCATAAATTCTCTCAATCAGTCTCACAAAAGCTTATGCAAGTAGATAAGTTCAAATAAGTTAATCCAAATCGAAATCCACGAACCTGGCCAAGAATCACAACCTTAACAGATTGAAAAGGGGTAGTATTAAGAGCATTGAAAATCAAATGCTGAGGAGGATATACATAATCATCCTTACAAATCTCCGTTTCGACGAACTTAGAAAGATTAACAGCATAATCTTTCTGAAATTCACCAGGTAAAGCTTCCAACCACGATTCCTCGACTAGCAACTCCTCTAGTCTCACACAACCGGAAGCTAAAGATTCTGATAAAGCAATAACATTAGAAGAAACTAAAGAACGTGTTTTACTGTAAAGCAACGTTTTTTAACAAATTTAACATACCTTTGTGTTTGGAAACCCTTTCGATGCAGATTTTGCGGTTCTTTTTGGATAAAGCGAGGTTTTTGTTGTGTTCGATTCGCAATTTTTGGTCGACGGTGAGGGTGGAGGAGGAATTGATGTTATCTTCGGATTTGCAGAGAGTGGGTTTCAAGCGCTTTGAAGCTCGACCGAAAATGTCGATTAGGGTTTTGGAGGATGCAGAAGCCATTTTCGGTTCCCAAGAGAAGCTTTGAAATGGCGGGTCTTGTGTGGCGGGAAACTATGTAAAGTAGCTTTATATAAGTCCCAAACAAACAATAATGGATTCTGAAATGATATTTTCACACAAAATTTTGAGATTAAATTCAACGATAAATTTTTATGTGGTTAACACAATTCAATTTGTGGTTAACATTTTTTAAAATTATTAATTTTTTAAAAGAAGACGTTTAATACTTAAAAGAACGCTAAACAGTGCCTCACACGTTAGTTAAGCTACTAAAGCAAGTAACTTTCTATAAAAAAAGATGTAATTATTACTTAATCAAAAGACAAAACTTATATTTTCAAGACAAATTTTCTATTTATAGTTTCCTTAACCATTGTCATAATAACATTAGATAGAAAGACCCATACTTATTCCCGTGAGCTTAGCTGAGTTGGTAGAGATATTGCATATTATATGCAAGGGACAGAGTTCGAACCCCAAATACCCCACTTCTCCACAATTTAATTATGTGAATTCTACCAAGTAGACTGCCCGACAAAAAAAACCATACTTAGATACTTTAATACAAGAAGCGCCTAGTTACCTAAAAACAATGAAAAACAAAGTAAGGTGACATCGTATATGGGCAAAACATCCCCAAAATATTAACAACGTAAAATCGTAGTTAATTGTGATAGACATGATTGATAAGTTATAACACTTTATTATATTTATTAAACTAAGTTAATCATCCAAATTTATTATCGAAAATTGAAGTATTTTGTTGTCAAGTTTGTAATTTATATTTATTGTTTATTATAAACATGTGTATCATTGGAATTAGTTTCAAACGATATCAGATAGCATGAACTTATTTATATTTATGTTATTCACCGTATTGAAACATGCGTATCATCGGTGGCGGAGCCATAAATTTTATCGAGTCTGACAAAATTTTTGACCACAAATTTACATATGACATAATATATAAATAGTCATAAATCGAAATAAAAGAGGCTCGTCATTTTGTCGATAAAAGTACAATTTAAAATAAGATAGATGTATCATAACCTGTCAATAGTGTGCTAAATAAAATTAGAAGGTAAATGCCCTATTTGAGACCTCTTTGCGGTGAATGTTCGAATAATATCAACATCATCAAGTGACTTGAATATCTTCCGCTTGGTGTAACATATCTTCAAGTCATTGAACCACACATCATTGATCTTGTTAGTAACAATTCTTTCTTACGGACTTATGAAGTGATTGTAACTTGTAATTTGATATTATGTCATTTTATCTAATAAGCTATTATGAATAGTGATTCAAATTTTGTTACCATAAACTAAATGAGTAATGGAGTATATATAAATTTTGATTTCTGTGAGTATTGAGTATTTGTTTGGGTGAATGGTATAATATTTCATAGTTAGGGAGAATTATTCTAGTTAAGTTCCTTCAAGAATTTATTCTAAAAATTGATTATAGTAATCAATTTCTAATTCCAATGATATTGATTATAATATTTTATTATATTGATTAAACTAATTTTAGTGGAATATATATTTAACTATTGCTAACTATTCTTGTGATCATTGACCGGTATAGCAGTCAGTTTTTGCTAGAACCCAGCGTGTTCGATTCCCCCTGAAGAATGTTTTTTTTTAATAAGATTAAAAATATAATATAATAGAAATATAAAATGAGAGGAAGCATGACTCAAATACAACACTTCCTAACCACCGGGACACATGATACTTCTAAAATAATCGCCAGATATCATATATATAGAAACACCAGGGAAGGAAGCATGACTCGAACACGACACTTCCTAACCACTGCGACACACGGAAACTTCTGAAATAATTACGCCAGATATCTTATATATAGAAACACTAGGGGATGCCATGGCTCCATGGGTCTAAAAGAAGATCCGCCGCAGAGCCCGGGCGCGTGCCCAGGCTCGTCGGGCGGTAAATCCGCCCATGTGTATCATCTAACATTTTTTTATAATCATGTCACAATAGGAGACTGATCTTGGGATGTGTTAACAATAGAGATCACATAATGGAGGATGCAAAAAGAGGCTAAGGTTTCAACACGGTGAATGACATAACTATAAAAAAACGACTTAAAATCCTCTTTATTTATGACATTTTTCATTTCTTCTATTTTGAGAGGTAAATCTATACATACTTTTGCTAAAAGTAAAAAATAATTAATAATAGTGTAAACCACAACCTATTTTTCATGTCTATCTATTTTTAAATGACATCTTCAATTTATTTTCCTTCATTTATTTTTATAAATGGAGAAGATTTCAACTCATGAAAAACGTATACAATAATAAATATTATAAATTCAAAACATCATTAGAGAGAACATCATTGTGCTAAAGTGCTACTAATAATACATTATACACGGATAAAAATAAATATTATAAATGGAGAACGTATGCTAAAGTGCTTCCACAAACAAACTCAAATCGCATCAGTAATACAACCAAGTTGAAGAATGTACCAAAAGGAAATGTTTGTTGAACCATTGATAATACCTTTTTTATAATATCCACCATAAGTAAAAATATTTGTTGATATTGAGACAGTACATGGATAATACACGAAATCAATTCAGGATCCGAGAACATCATTATGCAAAAATGCTACTAGTATTAGTATACAGTAGTATATGGTAGTGGTCAGTACTGCAAAATATACAAGGTTACAACACATCAGGCCAAAAGCACCACTTTTCTTGGTGATTTGGAATCTACAGAACCACTTATGCATCAAGGAAAACAGGCTCAAAAGTGCACTTGAACTCTACATAGATATTATAGTTGTCAATCTATGGGATCAATCCCCCTTTGCACAAGATATTGGTTAGTTTGAGAGAAGTGCCTGCTCAGACAAATTCAAATAAACACAGTAAAGAGTAAGAATACAAAATTGCTTAGAACAATAAAAGGAAAATAGATCAGGTGGTTTTCACATTTGGTGCTTTAGATACTATAATGTGTAAGATCCAAGTTAGTATACCTTCTTTATTGGTTAGAGCATTATGTTGATAACGTGTTATAAAACTCATAGAATAATAACAAAAATAAAGAGAACTAAGTTGGTTGGGCTCCAGTGGCAAGGAGCTCCTTCCAAGGACGTACCCAGGAAATACCGTGTTTGATTCCCAGAGAAAAGGGAGAGAGAACAGTGCAATCTAAATCTATTATTCTCATGTGTGTACAAGTATGTTACATGTGAGCTCTATTATTTATAGAGAAAGACAATAACTTATGGAACAACACCAATAGTCTAGTAGTATGATCCATTAACCTATTTGTTATATGAACAACCACTTATAATATTCATAACAAATTGTCTATTTGTTCAAATTTTTGAAAGAAATAATTAAAATTATATTTGTAATTAAAAGATTTGTTTTATAAAAAATAAATAAATAAATTAGGTATGCCGAAGCTCATTTTATCATAAATAACGAATGATCAACACCAATAACGAATGGTTAGAAACAATCTGTAATTTAAATAGTTTCGAGCAAAACCCTATCCAGAAACCTGTTTCATTCTCACCTACTTTTTCAGCCACATTGCTATATTCATCTGCTTCATCTATTGTTTCACCTGCTTATGAGTTTTCCAAACAATCGTCAATGGAAGCTGCCACCGCGATTTCTGAAGGAAAAATAGAATATGCGAAGGAGATCCTCTCTCGTTTCTCTCAAACACAAAACCCAAAACTGGAATTTGACCGTTGGTTATTGGATTGCATGGCTTCAGCGCTGAAATCGCGTGTGAATAACATTGAAAATCCACCTCCAGTAGTGGAATTGTTCAGCAAAGAAAACTCACCTTCTCTTTGATCACTCTCTTTGCTTCAAGCTCTCTTTCATGGCTGCCAATATTGCAATCCTCGAGGCTGCATTCGAAGATAAAACAAAGAGTGTGAAGAATCTTTGTGTTGTGGATTTTGATATTGGTAATGGAAAACAATACATAAACCTTCTCCAAAAACCCCATGCGCATCTCAATGGTTAACTAGCAATGTTGAAGATGACGGTGAATGTCGACGACGAGAATCTGAAAACCATCAGAGAACTTTTGGGTCGAGAAGCTGACAGTTTAGGAATCAGGTTTGAATTCAAACCGGTGAACATAAAACTCATGGAATTAACTTGCGAGTCATTGAATTGTGACTCAGAGGATATTCTCGCTGTGAATTTCGCATTCAACCTATACAAAATGCCAGATGAGAGCGTGTCAACGGAGAATCCACGCGACACGCTTCTTCGTCACGTGAAATCCACGCGACTGACTTTGGTTGGATGGGAAGAACTCTCATTGTTGATTGGGGAGAGTTCTTCCCATCCAACCAAAGCCAGTCGCGTGGATTTCACGTGACGAAGAAGCGTGTCGCGTGGATTCTCTGTTGACACGCTCTCATGTGGCATTTTGTATAGGTTGAATGCGAAATTCACACCGAAAATATCTTCTGAGTCACAATTCACTAGTTTGAATTCAAACCCGATTCCTAAACTCAGCTTCTCGACCCAAAAGTTTTCCGATGATTTTCAGATTCTCGTCGTCGACGTTCACCGTCAAAGTCGTGATCTTCAACATTGCTAGTTAACCGTTGAGACGTGCATGGAGTTTTTGGAGAAGGTTTATGTATTGTTTTCCATTACCAATATCAAAATCCACAACACAATGACTCTTCACACTCTTTGTTGTATCTTCAAATGCAGCTTCGAGGATTGCAATATTGGCAGCTATGAAAGAGAGCTTGAAGCAAAGAGGGTGATCAAGTAGAAGGTGAGTCGACTAAACATGTTATTTGCCGAACAATTCCACTACTGGAGGTGGATTTTCAATGTTATTCACACGCGATTTCAGCGCTAAAGAATGCAATCCAATAACCAACGATCAAAATTCAATTTTGGGTTTTGTGATTAAGAGAAACAAGAAAGGATCTCCTTCGCATATTCCATTTTGCCTCTAGAAATCGCGGTGGCAACTTCCATTAACGATTGTTTGGAAAACTCATAAGCAGGTGAAACAATAGATGAAGGAGATGAATTTAGCGATGTGGCTGAAAAAGTATGTGAGAATGAAACAGGTTTATGGATACGGTTTTGCTCGAAACTATTCAAATTACAGTTGTTTATGACCATTCGTTATTGGTGTTGACAATTCGTTATTTATGATAAAATGAGTTTCAGCATACCTAATCTATTTATTTATTTATGATAAGACATTTAAAAACAAATATTTTTTTTATTACAAATGTAATTTTAATTTTTTCCTTTCAAAAATTTGAACAAATAGACAATTTGTTATGAATATTATAAGCAGATGTCCATATAGCAAATAGGTTAATGGGTCATACTACTAGACTATTGGGGTTGTTCCATAAGTTATTGTCTTCCTCTATAAATAGAGCTCACATGTAACATACTTGTACACACATGAGCAGGGGCGGAGCCACCCCCCAGCTAGCCTGGGCACTAGCCCAGGCTCAGCTCCAACTTCCTTTGTCACAAGCCCAGCCATCACTAGAACTTTTGGCTTTTCCTGCGGATTTACCTGCGGATTTTTGTGTAAATTCCGCAGGAAATACATTTCCTGCAGATTTTGCCAAGGATTTAAGTTTCCAGGCGAGGTAATACCTTAGGATTTTAGGTTCCGCAGGAAATGTGAAATTATTCGCAGGAAGGAAGTAACGTTTTGCGATAAATATTTTGCCCAGGCTCTATAAAATTCCTGGCTCCGCCACTGCACATGAGAATAATAGATTGCACTATTCTCTCTTCCTTTTCTCTTCTTCTCTCTATTCTTGTTATTATTCTATGAGTTTTATAACACGTTCCCAAAACAATGCTCTAACCAACAAAGAAGGTATATTAACTCTCCTATAGATTTTCTATGCAAAAAAAAAACCTTTTTTTTTTGTATTGATGGTTATTGGCCACTGTTATAATTCCATTAATTGAAATCAGTACCTTATAGATACACATTATCGTTGTTATACAAATTAGTGTTTATTTCTAATTCAACATTCATGCATCCCTAAAGGATTGCATAAGAGATTGATCACATCTATAATATAATTCCTGGAGAACTATATTATATTAAAAAAGGAACGCATCCATGAAGGATTGCTTATAAAAACTCAATTTTTTTTCTAATGAATTCCTAAAGAATTCAACAGTAATGGATCTTTGAAGGATTGCACAAATAAAATTTTCTATTGAATTCCTGAAGAATTCAACAGCAATGCATCCCTAAAGGATTGCTTAAAAACTCAATCAACAGTAATACATCCCTTAATATAAAAACTCAATTTTAATTGATTTGTGTTGAAGAGCCAGAAGATTCTTCAATCAAATAATTTTTGTGTCTTAATTTTTTTCTTTCAAAGTAGAATTGAGGATTTTGGTCTCTCAATATATGTAAATGCGTATAAGGTGATATTTGTGAATCAATACACCGAAAGTGTGGATCAACTAAATGACAAGTATGGCTATTGTTAACTCACAAACCAGAAATTTGATTCATAAGGATAAAAATTTAAAAAGATCAAACAAACTTACTTTAAATGTTGATTGTTTGCAAGTATAAAGATTAAAAAAGATCAAATGAATGTACAAAACAAGATTAAATATTATACATTAAGGGATAGAAAATAATTTACCTCCAATATTGGATCATTGTGAATTATCGTTCTCGTCCATTGCGAAGCAAAGCGCTTCAAAACCCTAAAAAAAATTCATCAAAGAGTCGCAGAAATTAAATTTGATTACTTTGATTGTTAGAAGATCTAAAATCTGGACAAATAGTAAATCTATGAAATCGAATCATGCAAAAATTGCTACTAAAATTAAATCAAGATGGATTTATCAACCTCTGTTATAAAAAGTGGATGGTGCAGCTGGAACACCTACATCATGCACAACCGCGTCAGTGTGGTACGAAAGTGGAAAGGGGCCGGTGCGGTGCGGTGTCAATTTGGGCAAAGGCGGCCACTGTAGCTTTCTAGTTCAAAAAAAAAAACAAAGAGAAAATAGGTGTATGATACAAATAGAAGAAGTAGAGAGAGGATCGAGAGAATATAGGATGCAAAGAAAGAAGAAAACAATAGAGGTGTGAAGGATCGACATAATAAATGATGCAGAGAGAAAGAAGAGAACAATGGAAGAGAGATTAATGAAGAAAGATGTGGTGCGACATCAATGTATTTATTTAGGGTTACAGAAACAACTCAGGCTATTTGGGCCTACTATATGGGCTTAGATTAACCGAAGTTCAAAAAAAGTAAGTTGTATAGTGGAAATTTTACGATATACCCCTACATATGTATTTTCAGCTCTACAAATCACCATAAATAAAAATAAAAAATCCAATTTTAACCTTTTTCAATTTAACTTTCTATACATTGATTTTTCACCATCACTTTCAACATTTTCTAATCCATTATGAATTCATCCTCAGATAACATGTCGGGTATTTATTTCCAGTAAAACCACTTAAAACATTTTTTATGTGTATATTTTTCCCTAGGAAAGGTCTATAAAATGTGTCTCAATTTGAATAAATTTTTGAAAAACTCGTATTTATATTTCTGGAAGCCTCGCATAAAACGTTTTAGGATTTTTTACAAATTTAAAAAAACACATTGAAATCCTAACATTTGTAAGCAGGGGCCAATAACACTGGTGGAAAACACATCAATACCCATTTTTCAAATAGCATGACTAACAATGTCTAAATAAGTTTTGAAAAATATGGGCCGAAAACCAAGCATCGTAGGAATACATAGAAAATGTAACACTTTTTACCTCTTCCATAGAAAAGAACATGAGGAGCTGGTTTTGCATAAGGAAAATTCTACGGTGAAGTTAACCTTATGGCTAATCATTGAGTATTAGTGTATTTAATCCATTATACATCAGATTATATGGTGTATTGCACACAGTGGCGGATCTTGCCGAAAATATTGGGGGGAGCGGTAAATATGAACTAAATATTATAATTGAAATTCATAAAAGTTATATACAATTTCATCCAAAAAATATCACCGCAATAAGATATTTTTCAGCTACCCATTGATAGGGACCGCAATTAAGATAAGCTCTACGAACTTCATCTCTTTGATTCACCGGATATTCCCAAATTGGGATGCGCTTCCCGAGGTCACGTTCTAAACGATTGACATCAAAGTTCTCCACAATGACTCTTTGAATCTTGCAAGGCTGCTCGTCCGGTTGAACTGTTTGATCACCGGAAGGGTTCTTTTCGAGATTTGATGTTGAAGCTATACAATTTGCATCTTTCTCAGGATGTATTCTTTTATAAAATGCTTCAAGTTTCTTATGTTTGACTTTGCCCATACTCCTACAGAATGCACAATTCACACATAAATTACAAGTAACAAAACCAAACTAGAAATGGTAAATATGAACAATGACTTGAGCAAGTAATTAAAAAAAAACACATTATCAAAGAACACAAAACAAAGAGTACATAATCATGTCTTGTTCAAAATAGGAATTAAGCCACTGTGTTCTAACTTCTAAAGTTGTTGAAAGCTAAAATGAATCAAACTGAGAAAAATAAAATTGAATCAAATAACATAACAATAGAATTGAATTGAATCAGCAACATAGCAATAGAATATAATTGAATCAAACAACATAGAGAATCAAGGATTAAGAGCCTGTTTGGAACATTTTTTGTTTTTAGTTTTCAAAATATGTTTTAAAAACTAATTTTAGAAAAGGGATTTTAAGAAGAGAAAAAGAAAAAACTTGTTTGGTAATGTGACTTTTCAAAACTGTTTTCGA
>Ga0228710_1004070_pt1 | contig 23080 bp, 10 predicted proteins | sample MedpolnodulmetaG_FD_177995 | JGI IMG/M metagenome (GOLD analysis project Ga0228710, IMG submission 177995) | Root nodule microbial communities from Medicago polymorpha collected in Santa Monica, California, United States - pink nodules | ecosystem: Host-associated > Plants > Roots > Nodule...
AAAAAACACTAAGAATTTTATCAACAAAACTATGAAGAATGAAAAAAATAAAATTAATTGAGTGAAGCTAGAATTTCATTTTACCTTTGGTGTACATTCCATGATGATCCATGTTATTTCAATTAAAGATATAATTATATTTGGTGCAACTTTGAAATATATGCATAATTTATATACTAGCAATATGATTTGGACATGGTGAGATGGGACCTGTGTGACACTATGTAAGGAATAGGACACAACATAAGGTGCTTAGAGAAAATGTGACAGTAAGAGATGTTTCAGTTAGATCCTACAAAATTAGACACCAAATAGCTCTTACTGGATTAGCATAGATTTCACTTTGCATGGATGATAACGAGGAGACACAATTAATTTTCCAAAATTAATTGAAAATTCTGCTTTACGTGGAAGAAATAAGGCTGGTTGGGTTGCCCTTAAAGCACAATCAAGTAGAATCTGCACATGCTTGATGTATCTCATTGGATGTGTACCATTTTCTCCCACTTGTTAACACTATAATTTTTGTTTGAAAAAATGCAAAATATATTTTCACCCCGCTTAACTTTGTTTTTTTTTTTTTAATAATTTGAGGGACCAATTCAACCGTTCAGGAGGCTAAATTTGAAGTCAAAGCAAAGTCTTGTATTGACTTGGGCAACACATGAATTATTAGCATTATGAGAATTCGAACATGTGACTTAGAGATGAACACATTGTGTCGTCCCTTACACATACTATCAGGTCAACCCAACGGAGTTTTGACCCCTAAACTTAATTTCAAGTAATATCGTAGTGTTAACACTAGTGGAGAAAATAGACTAAACTGAACTAAGCTTTGCAAGACTCAAACATTGAACTATCAAAATGGACAAGGCTCATAGCCAAAACAATCAGGTCTTCTTGTCACACCCCAATTAGTCAGGATAAATTGTGGGTTGAGTCGAACCGATCTATTAGCAACATCGCAATGTAATTTTTAAGAAACTAATATTAGAATGAAGCTTTAACAATTATTATCTAATTTAAAATTTATTAATAAAAATATATTTAAATATATAAAATTAATAAAAAAAGATACATTTAGTTAAATCTTTTAAAATTAGAGTTTCTAAACTATTAATTTGGTCCAAGTGAACGAACAAACATGTGCATCTAATAATACCTCACAAATTCCTTAAAAAAAAAAACCTCATAAATAGATAATAGTGTCAAATTATCATGCTATAAAAAAATGAAATGAGTGAATAAACGAAAAAGGGTTAGACCAGTTCATTGCCTGCATAGCCCATAGTGAGTAATTAATAATAATTTTTAGCTCAATAACAAGCTCAATCACACCCATTCACCCCATCAAATTTTTCAGAAATTCAATCCAAGTTTCTTGAAATTATCTATCATACCGACAAACTTTGATCAAAGTATTTTGTAATCAAACAAAATTAGCAATCCGAAATCAACTTAATTCTTTTTAAGCACATTCTTGATTATTATTAGTTATTCTTCATAAATTTACATAGGTATTAACTAGTATTTCGTTGAAAGAAAGGAAAAAATAATCTCGATAGATATATATGTGAATCCCCAGCACCCTCTAAACCCTTCTTCCACTTTCTCATCACTCCAAAATCATCAGTGTCATCAAATAAAAACCAATACACTTACAAGTAACAACACTTCACCATAAGAGAAGAAGAAGATATAGATGGCCGAGGCACCAAAACCAGAGCACCGTTGATTGATTCGACCGTTGATTTCCAGATCTTAGACAAGGAGACGAAAAATAACAAAAATGGACGAGACCAATAATCATAGTCCACAGTTGTTGCTGGTATCTAATTTACACTAAATTTCCGGAAAGCCTGTGCGTTACTTACAATTTTCGAAAAACTTGATAAGGCAAATGTCCGAAGGGATGTCTTAGAAAGGTTTAAATTGATATTTTTGTTGATTTACAGGGCTATAGGTATAATTGTTGGGATGCATGGTAAAACATCCTCAAGTTCGTGACACTAGAGTGCATTGGACCGACCTAACTCATTTAATATCTCTTCGTCACACCAGAATACATTGAACCGATTTGACCCATTTAATATCTCTATCCATGTTTGGTCCGATCAAAAAGTTCAAGACATAGGCTTAACTTGTTACTTATCATAAACTAATATTTAGGGTAAAGCTTAGCATGACTTGTTAGCCTATATAATTGCATATTTTATATTACATGACATTTATGACTATGTTGGTACCCTATAAGTGCCACATATCATTTGCAACACCTTTAATTATATTAAAATAAAAATAGGAAAAGTACAATTTGGAAAGATTAGGCCAAAACTCAAGAGAACACTCGTAAAAACTAAAAGCAATTGCCTCTTTAAAAACCTTAATAGAAAAATTGAATGAGATAAAACTTTTTTTTTATTGGAAAGAATGAGATAAATGGGAAAAGAGTGTAGTACAAGAGAACAAAGTAAAATTAAAAACAACAGTTTTTAAGAAATTTGATTTAGATTAAAATTATTTATCTATACTATCTATAAAGAAAAAAATAGACCATTCTGGGTTGTATTTTTCTCCTTTCAATTATACCTTTAAGCAAATTTGACCATAAAAATGCTATTTTGTTGGTGTCATTAAAAAAGATAAGAATTTATATTATATTTGTTATATTTTTAAAAAAAATATTAAATTTGTTATGTTTTTTTAAAGATATTATATTTTTTATATTGCTTGTGCATTGAAAAAGATAAGTATAGTTCGTTACAATATGAAAGTGAAAAATATGTATTATCTCTGCCGATAATTTTAATCAAAATCAAATTAATATTAATAAAAAATTTATAAAACTATTGTTCGTAACTTATACCCTTAAACAAATTTGACTATAAAAATGCTATTTTGTTGGTGTCATTCAAAAAGATAAAATTTTATATTATATTTTTTTTAGAGATAAAAATTTATATTATATTTGTTATGTTTTTTTTAAAGATATTATATTTGTTATATTGTTGGTATCATTGAAATAGATAAGTATGGTTTGTTACCGTATGAAAATGCAAAATATTCATTATCTATACACTAGCGAAAGCACATGCATTCACGTGTTTGTCTTTCCGTTTTTTTTATTACGCTAACGTTTGAAAATTATGAACATGTTTTTTTATGAAATTTTAATTTTGATTAAAAGTAAAAATATAAATGGTTTTTGCTTTCAAATTATAACAAATCAAATTAACCATGATTATCTGTTTTAATGAAACAAACAATATAACAAACAAAATATAATCTAAATTCTTTTTTTAATAATACCAACAACAATCTTTATTATAGAAAAAGTCGTTGTTTAAGGGTATAATTGGAATAATGAAAATGTAAGTATAGATACACTTATCTAATTTGTTACACTTTTTAAATGATAAAAAAAAAAACTGCACATTTGTGTTTGTTACACTTTTATTTTAATATTTGAATTTACTCTTATCTATTTGTTATGTGTTATTTGTACAGAAAAAGTCAGTTCAAAAGAGTTAAAACATATCATTTTCTTTATATAGTATAGATATAGAATCGATTAGCGCAATAAAATTTAAACGCTAGTAGGTATAGAGATTTTGCACTTTTATATCGTAACAGACTATATATTTTTTTTTAGAGTAGTAGCATATTATACTTACCTTCCTTTAATTTTTTATTTTATTTTATCTTTTTCATAACAATTAACAAATATAATATAAATTTTTATATTTTTAAATCACGCCTAAAATATAACATTAGACTCCTCAAATTTGAATTTTCCTTGTAACATTAGGAAGTTGAAGATTCATTCATAATCAGCCGTAGAAAACAATAGATACCGGCACCATAGAAAAAGTGCTCACCAATTTTCCCATTCTCTTTTGTTTTGCTTTCATGTTTCATGTGAAAACACATCATCATTAAAAAACAAAAAACTACCTATCCAAACCGAACCTTAAAAAAACAAAACAAAACCTTCGTATTCTGTTCCTACGATCACGATTCTCATATTCATTCATGAATACGCACGTGATCACCCTTAACCTCACCACCACCCTTCACCATCATCATCATGTGCATGGTTTAACGAATTCTTCACACCGTTACTCCAAAACCAACCATCGTCTTTTCCATTCATTCAAACTCTCTAACAACGTTCGTGTCTTTTCAGAGCTGAAGAGACAAAACCAAATTGATTACAATGATCCTGATTGGAAAGAAAAGTTTAAAGAAGATTTTGAGGCACGGTTTAGACTCCCTCATGTTACTGATATTTTCCCTGATGCTTCTTCTATGCGTTCTACTTTTTGTCTCAAAATGAGGTTTGTAATTCTTTTCTTAGTTGGCTTGTATGATTGACACTTTAATTGTAGCTACTTCTAAAGTCGTTCGTATAATTGATTGTGATTTGTTGACGGTGTAAAATTGTTCAAGCTTTACCAATATTTAACTCTTTTTGTTATTTATGTAATTCATATATACGTTAGTGCTCGCGATTCACACACACCACATTTTCTTGCAATTTGATTCCGGTCCTCATATACAGTTAACTGCTCGATTGCTCCGTATTTGGAACGTTTCGTTTGGTTGTTTGTAACACACGCTTTGTAGTGTTGTTTGCTTTTTGCTTTCACTGGCTCAGGTTTTATGTCCCTCAGTTGTGACTTTCCTTTATGTTTTAATTTAGTTAGGGTGTTTTAGATGGTGATATTTGTAGTTTTGTACCCTATTTGCCTAAAAAAATATACTTTAGTTTAAAAAAATAACACTGTTGATCAATTGCAATTGTCAATTGGATTAAAATGTTTGACTTTCATCGCGACTATTTTTAAAGTTACATGTATATGATTGATTGTGATTTGTTGATTTTTGTAAAAAAAATAAAAAATTACTTGTGGTGAATGAAAATTAAACTTTTTTGCTTTTGTGTGATGACAGGGCTCCTATAACTAGAGACTTTCATGGGAATTATGATTCTGGTGAGGAATGGAATGGATATATTAGTGATAATGACAGAGTGCTTCTTAAGGTAGTTTGCATTATTTGGCTTTTATGTTGTTTGAACTTTGAATTGAAATTGATTCAATGTTGTCGAAATGTGGCGGGAATTCCTTCACAAATTTCCTATGGCGGTTGTCCCAAAAACTGCCATGCCATTTTGTCATGGCGGCGTCATGACCGCCATTTAACAACAATGAATTGATTATGAAGAGGTAGCTCGATAGCTGTTGTTAATGTAGATATTGGATATTGTTTTAGGTGGATCTTCTTTGAATTCATGTCTCATTTCAAGTCATCTCAAGTTGTGTCTTATTAGCTGTGACTGTGATATTTGATTTTCTTCCTAAGATTTTCAATCATATTAGGCCTCTTTATGGAAAACTTTGTGCTATGTCTGTCAGCTATAAACTTCATGTTTGAGGATGGAATGCCTCGCGAAGTGTTTTAGTGGCGGTTCATAGCCGTCTCGGGTAATAAATAATAGCTCAAATTGTTGCCTTAAGTTGGAATCTGCTGTCTGGTTCATTGGCTGAAAATTGGTCTCTTTCTGTTATTAACACTTTGTTGTTACATAGCAGCTATAGCGATACTATATCTCTAAAATGTAGCGGAATTCCGACAAATCACGATTCTTTCCGCGATACGCTATTTAGTACAAAATGTTGTCAAATAGTGGCTAGTGACATTATAGCACTATTGTGAGGCAGAATTTTAACAAACCGCTATTTTCCGCTATCTATGATTGACTACATCGATTAATACATTTGTTCGTTCTTGGTTTTGCAATTAAGCTAATATTTGTCTTGTGAGAGAATATTCTTTTACATTTTTCACTTATCCTTGCATTGGATGTCTTTTGTAATTGTAATCAAAATGAGGTGAAATGCTGGACTTGGATATTAACTGATGATCTTATTCAATTATGTTTAAAATACATGTTTTCGCAATGCAAATTGCTGATGTTTTTACTTGCTTTGATCTTTCAGACAATATACCATTCATCACCTACATCTGCTGGTGCTCAGTGCATTGATCCTGGCTGTAATTGGGTGGAACAATGGTAACGTATTTGATTTTCCTAATGTCAATCTGGTATTTAATGTTGCTACGTTGAGTATAATGATTGCTAGCAGCTTGTTATTCGGAAAGGGAAAGAATGTATGATTGAGAGATGAACATTCTCCGGAAAATTATGAACATTAGTTATTTATTCTTTCTTTTAAGTTACCAAATGGTTGTGTTACAATGTCTAGTTTCTATGACTTTTTTTTTAAGTCTTCATGATGCATATAATTTTGTTTTATGACTAGCGTAAAGCGGTATGGTAAAAGGTTCTGAAATCTTTGTAGGGTTCATCGAGCTGGACCTCGGAAAAATATATACTTCAAACCAGAAGAAGTAAAGGCAGCCATTGTTACTTGTGGAGGATTGTGTCCTGGTCTTAACGATGTCATTAGACAGGTTTGCTTTTGATCAAATTGTTTCTGATATGGCCTTGACAAATTCTTGAGAAAAGATAAAGATCCCGTTTGTTTCAGCTGTTAAAAAATCTCTTTCGAAAGTTTTTAAAATGCTTGTTTAAAATTTTGAAGGGAAAAAAAATCACATTTCTGGTTATTTTAAGAAGTTAGTTTGAGTAGCTTCTGGGCAGTGAAATGCTTTTATCCCTTAGTTATTGGCAGACCTCAAATATATCCGTTAACGTATTGTACGTTTTATTGGTATGCATTTAAATTTGTTTCTGAATGTTTGATTCAGTAATTAATGTGCTGCAGATTGTAATCACACTTGAAATATATGGTGTAACCGAGATTGTTGGTATTCCTTTTGGCTATCGCGGCTTTTCTGACAAAGAGTTGATGGAAATACCGGTAATCTCATATTTCCCTTCTAAACAACAATTGATTCGACTAAAGTTCGATACTAAGTCTATTGAACTTGAGCTCTTTCTAATGCTATCTAGTAATATTGTGATTACATTTACAGCTGTCAAGGAAAGTCGTTCAAAACATTCATCTCTCAGGTGGCAGCCTATTAGGAGTTTCACGCGGAGGACCTGGAGTTAGTGAAATTGTGGACAGTTTGGAGGTTGTTGATGTATCCATTCTATTAATGAAATTGATTATTCCATACAGAAGTAACATTTGTCTGTGTACACGGCTTGTGTGTGCACACTGTATTATATTTACCGTGATTTTTATTTTATATGCATATTATTGATTGATTGCAGGAAAGAGGGATCAACATGCTCTTTGTGTTGGGTGGAAACGGTACACATGCTGGTGCAAATGCAATTCACAACGAGGTTTTTAATCCTTTAACCCTTATATTAGTTAATTGCATTTATTTAGATCGTTTTGTAATCTATGATTTCTTAAGGAAATCATCTCTTTGGATTTGATTTGTTGAAGTTCACATAAAAGTTAATATATAAGCATGTCTTGAAAATCGAATGATTTTAAGATTTTCTTGTTTTCAGTGCTGTAAAAGACGGATTAAAGTGTCTGTAATTGGAGTGCCGAAAACTATAGACAATGATATTCTATTGATGGACAAAACTTTTGGCTTTGACACCGCGGTTGAAGAAGCACAAAGAGCAATATATTCTGCATATATAGAGGTAAATTACTTGATAACGAATCAATTTGACAAACCCAGTATTGTTTTCTATTTAATAAATACTATAATATTTGAATATTTTACTCGTCTTATTAGGCGCATAGTGCATATCACGGAATCGGGATTGTGAAATTAATGGGCCGTAGCAGTGGATTCATAGCAATGCAATCTTCCTTAGCCAGTGGACAGATTGACATATGCTTAATTCCCGAGGTATGTAAGTTAAAAATTGTGCCTAGCTAGCTTTCTGTCTTTGTCGTATAGATAAACTGATACAAGTTCTATCTGTGGTTCAAAGGTTCCTTTCAATTTACATGGACCTCATGGAGTTTTGAGTCATCTCAAATACCTTATAGAATCAAAGGGATCAGCTGTAGTTTGTGTGGCAGAGGGAGCAGGACAGGTGATTAAGATTTTGTAATCACTTTCGCTAATAAAACATTGACAAAACTCGCCTTCCTGAATTTTTTTTCGAAGAATATATCATCAGACATAGAAACACAATCTTGCTAATAAATTTTGTTTTCCTGATGCAGAATTTACTTCAAAAAACTAATGATACCGATGCCTCAGGGAATGCTAAACTTGGAGATATCGGGGTTTATATCCAACAAGAGGTTCGCTATTATTTGTTTATGGTGCTTACAATAATGTAAATGGGTTGAAACTTTATGAAAATTGGATATATACTATTGTTTTATAGATGAAGTATCAAACCAAATATAACGAAAGAAACTGTAAGATGTCTAGAATTAACATAAAAACAAGGGATGGTGATTTTAATATTCTTGGAGAGGTTATTCACATTTTCTTCACAAACTTAATGCATGTATGCTTTCTGAAATAAGTGAGACATGACGTAGTTTTATACTCGTTGTGATCTGGACCTAGTTTTATTCTGTTAAAAATAAAATTCAAACAGCATATTTTGAGCTATAATGCAAGCATTGTGTTTAAGTAAGGTGTATATTGTTGTAAAGCCTAACAAGAAAAATATTGTGTTGAGTTATTTTGTAATGTCAATGCCTTCCTTTATTGTAAGTTTATGAAGTTGAAGTGATTCGTTCAAACAACTGTTTTTATTTCAGACGAAAAATTATTTCAAGGAGAATGGTATTCATGCTGATGTGAAATATATTGATCCAACATACATGATTCGGGCGTGTCGAGCAAATGCATCAGATGGAATTTTATGCACTGTTCTTGGACAAAATGCGGTAAGTCACTCTTCCTGTCTATCTTTACCCATTGTTGTATATATGTATAATTTCACTTTTATTATTGGTTCTCGAAAGGAAGTTTATCAGCTTTCTATTCTTATCAACTCTTTACTGCTGAGTGCTGACCAGAGTTGTTAAATAGCGTCTATAGCGTAACAGAATTTGAAGAAATCGCAATTATGCCATGTTACCCTATTTAGTACAAAATTTTGTGAAATATCCACGTCTTAGAACTGTTGTATTGTATAGCAGAATTTCATCAAATCACCTATTCCGCGATCCACAATCGACAACACTGCTGCTAACCACTTCTAGCTGTATATTATTTTATACTTCACCCAATTATATGGATGAAAAATGTAGATCTCAATTGAAGTTACCAAATTTCTATTGATATACTGTTTTCAGAGAAAGGTATATACGATATATGTAAATATTATTGAAATGTCAAATATGAATATTTACAATAAACTGTGGTAAATGGAACACTGGAGTATAATAGGGATTGCATTACCCTTGTAAATCATGTTATGTCTACTCATCTTTGTGATTCTTTTTGTCCTCCATATAAGATTGCTGCTTTAGAGACTAGTTTATGCTTTGTAAGATTAGGAGGGTCCACTATCTTTAATGCTTTCTCTAGTTTGTGATTATTTGTTTTGTGTGGTACCTTGAATGAGAATACAATTCCCCAAGCACAAAATGCATATGGCATTTCCACTTATGTGTCCATATCTAGTTGTTGGAAATACGGTTCACGAGTAGTTTTGTAAACTGAACCGTAGTATTTAAACGTAACACAAGTTGTAATCTTAAACTCTACGTTGAAAAATAAAAAATACAACAAACATAATTGATTGAACTCCGTGATCATATTTCACGTGTTCTTTGTTTGCATTTTAGTCGATGTTTCTTTTCGAATCTAGGTGTCTGTTCTAACACTAGTACCGTACATTTGTTATTCGATATTGATTCTCGGCTTTGGTATTGCAGGTTCATGGTGCATTTGCTGGATATAGTGGCATTACAGTAGGTATATGTAACACACATTATGTTTACTTTCCAATCACCGAAGTAATATCGCATCCTCAGCTGGTGGATCCAAACAGTCGAATGTGGCATCGATGCTTAACTTCGACCGGTCAACCCGACTTCATTTGATTATTTTCTATTTTTGAATTAATATATTCAAGAGGCTTGGAAACTCAGGCTTCCACAGATTATATCATAGGAATATGGATTCAAAAGGTATTTTTGATTAATCTACCCATCATTATTGGAATAATACAAAGGATGACATTTCTTCTTTATACAAAAAATTGGGTTATTTGTATAGCAAGGAAATTCACAGTCCTGCCAATTGCATTCAAAATAAAACTTGAGGAAATAACCAAGCATAAAAAAGTGCTTGATTTTGATCTACTGTGACATTTCTTGTACCTATAATAAGGCCTAAATTTAGTGAGAATGCATAGCAGATTTAATTGTTGCTTTCTGTTTGTACTCATGCCTCAGTTATTGGATTGCCTGTTCGTATCTGCACGTACTTCTCATGCATTGAATATTCAAATTCTTGATAGCATTCACAAGCAGTAGAGGTTAATAGCTGCTCCCCTTAACTGTAATATCTTAGCATTTGGAAGATTGAGGATAAATGGGGATGTGAAATATGTGTATGGTTTTTTATGCATCTTATTTGGAGCAAGTATTTTTACTTTCAGCTGAGCTGGAAGGCACCAACATTATGTTTACCATTTTTCTTATTAAAAGGGTATCACTACATGAAAATGTATAATTTATTTGAATCCAAGGTTCATTTTTATTTACTACCAACATGTAGTTGGTTCCAACAGGTAAGAGACTCTTCCCTGAATTGTAAATTTTTCATAAACAAATGGTTAAGGCTTCATTCTTAACTCGTGTTTGAAGAAAACTCGATTAAAAAATGAGGACTTACCTTGCGTGTCCAACACATTTCTTGTGAATACCCATAACATAGTTATAAAAATAAGTTGTTCTTATTTGTATCAACCATTTTAAAATAATTTTACTATGGATAAATTTAACAATCTCAAACAATTTATTCTTTCAAATTGATAAATGTTAATGTCGTCGTGTTTTCCTAGTGTTCAATCTGTCCACTCTTTTTTTGATTAAAATTATATATAGATGTTTGTGACTTTCAATTTTTTTTTTTTTTGAAGGAGTGACTTTCAAATTATAACAAATCATGTTTATCTTTTTCAATGACATTAACAATATAACAATGTCACCAATAATATAACATTCTTATAATCAAATTTATTTAAAAGTATAATTGGAAGATTGAAAAAGTCAACTCAAACTCATCTATCCCTTTATAGGTGGTTAAAGACAAATTTTAAAATCTATAAATAAAATTGAAATTTGACATACATACAAGATATTTAGGATTTGCTCAAAAAAAAAAAAAATATTTAGGATAAAAAAGTTGAGCTGTGTGAAAAATGTCCCTTCTTGCCCCCACTGTGGACTGAATCTTTCCCCTAATGAAGTCAATAAAGACTTACCTAAAAACGTACCCTTCTGGTGTGATAGTATTAAGACTTGATTGGTAATGGTAAGATAAAGCTTTTGCAGCCTTATTTGGAACAACATTTCTGAGAATTTGCTACACATAATAATTGAACATATCCATCCTCACCTTATTCTTGTTGTACATTAGTCAATACAGGACTTTAGTCAAAGATAAAAAAAAAATGTGCACGAATAAATTTGGCCAAAGAAATTGGTAAAATCAAACACTTTTCTGTCAAAGTGAATCCACCAAGGTCAGCCCTAACAAGTGATTTTTATACGTATATTCTTCTCTTTTTCTTTATTTTATTACTATTCCTTTTTCTCTCTCAATAGTAGCTAAGCCCAAAATTGTTCCTTCCTTTATAACTTTTTATTAAGTGTCTAAGCTGAAACATTTTCTACAATAAACAATTTTTAATGGTAGATTCCTATGTGCAATAACCATAAATTTGGATCATCTACAACGGTGATACGTGTTACATGCAACAGCTGCAAAGTTGTTAGATCAAAATTCATTTTTATCTTTGATTCAACAAACTTGTAGCTGCTGCATATCCATATGCAGCGTTGTAGATGATTCAATCACGGCTTCATTGATGCAACTGTCATAGATGCATATGATTTGAATTTCAAAATAATGTGTACTATAAAACTATGATTCTTTTTTACATATATGACTGATGACTGAATACTCTTTTAGGCTTTTACCAATGTCTCCTTTCTCTTACAGTCTTGTACAATTTTTTAATTTGTAAAAGAGAAGGAAAGTTAAGTGCTGCATGGGTTATGTGAATTCAGTAAATAACTGCTTCTGAGTGAAAGCAATTTTTGATTGGTCAATGGTCAGTGATAACAGCTACCAACAACACTACATCACACTATGACCAGTTTTTTACATATAAGTTCTAAACCACTAGAGGAAGAGCTTGGAAATTGGTAGATAAAAAGCTTGAGTGCTTGACCATGTGTAAACGTGAGAGATAGAGTCAGAATGGGCACTTAAAATACTTCGTCACTGCATTCACTATAAGCTGTAAAACTTTCACCAACCTTGGTCAGTGTATGGCAGTGCCATTGACCATATAAGTTTGGGTCCCTACTACCAAACACTGCACAGAATTACACATGCATTGAGTGAGTTTAAACACAACTTACACTAGAACGATAGCTAAGAAAACAGACATATATAATTCTCCTTGCAAACTTTGCCAACTCTCTTTTAGTCCGGAGAAATATCAAAAAATCCAATTTAGTCCTTCAGAAAAAAAAAATTGTGCTTTTAATGTCTCTCTTCTTTAAACTTTGTTTGATTGATGTAGGAATGAGAAAAAAGTGAAAAAAATAATTTGGTCTGGACTTGGATGCCGAGGATCAAACCTGCAACAACTAGTTTTTACATGACCAAGGTTGAGATGTCATAATAGCGATTATGTAGTACTTTTCGAGGCTAATCAAAAACAAAAACGGCAAAAAGAAAAGGGCAAGAAAGAAAAAACAACTAATCTCTAGAAAAGAAGGTTTTAGCCACATCAATCTTGCGAAGATGCAGCATATCATCGAGAGGAGAATCATTAAGAACTCAATATTTGATAAGGCTTCTAACTTAACCATGAAATATGCACATTGATTTCCCTCGCGAAGAATGCGACAAATAGTGACATTTATTTGCGCTTTTAACTCTTTCATTTCTTGTATCAAAACCGCATAGACATGGAACTTCACTGAGGGGCCTTAAATCAGATTGACGCAATGCAATGAATCAAAACAAACGATCTCAATAAAATTCATGTTTTTGTCAAGCAGAAGGCCCCGGTAAATAACATATTTGTCCTTAAACAAAAATCAATATGATAAAAACAATAAAAATAATATTTTATTACAATCAATGAAAATTATAAAATAAAACAAGAAAAAAAAATGGAACAAAAATATAAATATATTTTGTAACAATTTTTTTTTGTACGTTTACATACTATATAAGTTAAAAATTATTAACTTAAGTTTAACAGAGGTTTTTGTTTTCCTTCTAATTGTTGGTTATCAATGTATTTACTTTCTACCCAATTTGAAAGTATTCATTTTTATTGTGGATCTAATCACACTTTTATTCATTCTTTTATGCCCAAATTCTTTTAAAGGAGGGAAATTTTCTAAAACTAATAGTTATTTTATTTATTTCACTAACTAAATTGAGTCTCGTAGATTTTTTTTTAATTGCTAAAACGAGTCTTCGTTCTAAAAATGAATTATACGAAATTAGGAAGAACAAAATAGAAAAAAAATTAATTAACAATAATAATTTTCATAATTTTTACTCGTAAATGTAAATGCATAAAATATTTCAAGGGTTAATTAAGTTTTTAGTCCCTATAAATATTCACAGTTTTGTTTTTAGTCCCTACAAAATAAAATCACACTTTTTAGTCCCTACAAAATTTTCCATCAGCATTTTTAATCCCTATAAAAATTTTCATCAACACTTTTAGTCCTTGTCAAAAATTTCCATCAACAGTATTGGTCCCTAAAATGCTTAAGGAAAATGTCACAGGGACTAAAAAGTGTGATTTTATTTTATAGGGATTAAAAACAAAATTGTGAATATTTATAGGGACTAAAAACTTAATTAACCCATATTTCAAAAATGTCTTTATTAATAATATCTTTATTAAAAGTATATATGATCTATTTCCTTCAAAACAAAAGTAATATGATTTATTAAATTGAAGATTTTTTAACGAATGTCTTTATATTTTTTTGGGTTAATTAAGTTTTTAATCCCTATAAATATTTACAGTTTTGTTTTTAGTCCCTAAAAAATAAAATCACACTTTTTAGTCCCTATAAAATTTTCCATCAGCATTTTTAGTCCCTATAAATTTTTCCATCAACACTTTTAGTCATTGTAAAAAATTTCCATCAACAGTTTCGGTCCCTAAAATGCTTAAGAAAAATGTCACAAGGACTAAAAAGTGTGATTTTATTTTGTAGGGACTAAAAACAGAACTGTGAATATTTATAAGGACTAAAAACTTAATTAACCCTATTTTTTTTATTCAGTTTACTTTTCTTATTACATTTTGAAATTTTACTTGACTGTAATGAATTTTTTTTTTATCCCTTTTATCATATTAAATTTTGTTTAAGAACATTTATATCTCATTTTATAAATACAACTATTTATTTTCTATCACCATTTCCTCTCAATTTTCGAAAGAAAAAAATATATCATTTCGTCTCATATAAAACTATTACTATCATCTTTTTTTCTTTCCTCTGTATTTTCTTCATAAATCAAACAAAATATAAAACAGGTGGGGACTAAGTTGCCCTGGTTTATTTTTCTTAGAAACTAAAAGTTGTTTTCTATATGTTCAAAAAAGTGTTATCAATGGTGAACATATATAAAACAGAGAAGAGAAAGAAGAAGAGCAAAGGAGGAAATACACTTCCCATGAGGATTTCAATAATAGGGTATATCTTTAAAATAAAAAAATAGTATATATATTAGTGGTTGGAAAATACCAAACTACCCTTGTATAAATATACAATAAAGCTTTATAACATAACTATTGTCTAATATCTTCCCTAGAATTTGTGATGCATTAACAAGGATCATCAAGAGTTTGTCAATCAAGAAACCAAAACGTTTAACAGAAGGCTTCTTAGTGAATAAATCAACAGTCTATAAGGAGGAAGAGGCAAACACCAGTGTAATCGTGAAATACACAAAGCTTTCAACCAAGTACAATACAAAATGGGATTTAATAGAGAGACACCGTAAGGGATATTTTACATTCAACTCAAAGGATATGTTCCTCTATTGTAACAAGTGCCCTTAGAGCATTGTTTAGTAAATTTAAATAGTAAGTTTTTGTTAAAGTTGATGAAATCAATGCATTGGAAATTGGAGTTTTTGACTTTTTTAAAGAATAATTTCTTTATTATGAATTCTTAAAGAGTGCCCTTAGGGCACTCGTTAACAAAACTCTTGTATAAAAAACGAACGTTTTCAAGAATGTTAATGTACTTATATTAAGAGAGAAGATAGCCTCTAGGATAAATAGACAACTTCAACTTCCAAGAAGTAGCAAAAGTGCCTAAGTCCTTCATCTTAAAGTGCTTGTCTAACTACAATTTCAACTCATTGATCCCACTAACATTAACCCAAGTAATAATTGTATCCCCAGCATCCAAAGAAATTAGAATGTGACTACTCATTATATATTCATGAATAAAAATAACAATTTTCCCGATAAAATTTAAAGTAAAGATACAAAATACTCTCAATTGATCACAAATAATTGTATATGTGAATTTACCATATTTATGATCAAAATCAAATATTTTACTAACGTGCAATTTTATGTTTAATTGTGAAAATTCACTTAGTGAAAAGTTTTTATCCAGAAAACATTTAAAAATAAAAATAAAAAACATCATATATTTTTTTTTCTAAAAATGAGTAAATGTTATCTTATCGAACCTAGGGAGTGGCCTTATATAATAGAACAGTGCCTTAATAAGCAGAAGTGAATTTTTGTTTTGTTTATTTGTCTGGCCACAAAGACCAATACATAAATGTTGACCGGTCAAAGAATCGAAACAAAAGCTACAGTGTGGGGCTTTTCCATTATGGATGTTTCTAATCCCAATATACAGCAAAGACGAATTTTGGGTTCCCTGTGTAGATCTTGGTCGCCTATACAGACAAAACAAACTACTCCAAACGTTAGTTACGTTAAATCCTCAAATTATATACACGTGACACCAACCAAACCAATCAAACCATATATTTTTACATGTCTACCCTTATCAAAATACTAGTACTCCATATTATGACATGTCTACACTTTAGAAAATTTGGATTAATTATAGGCTCCTAATGAATACTTTTATTATAAAAAAAATGTGACAATTTTGTTCTTCCCTTCAAAATAGTTGAGAAAATATTATGTTAAAAAATTGTATAAAAATAAATAAAATATAATTGACACATGGCGGATGGAGATGTTGACAGGTATGTAATCTGAAAAATTAAATGTGTTTTATTTTTATTTTAATATTATATTATATATGTGTGTGTATGATGATGATGATATGATGATATATACATGGTGACGATGATGATGGTATGTTGATGATGATGATTTTTAAAACAACTCATAAACAAGTTTTTTATATTGATTCTCTTATGAAATGAGAAGTTAGGAGAGATTCACATGTGACAACACATACACAATTATAACCTCTCAAATATTACATTCTCACTAGACAAATGTTATGCCTCAACAACATTGTTTCATCAAAATTTTCTCTACCAACCGCATCTCTGCAGTATTTTTTGCAGTTGATCTTGTAATAATCTGACTATAAACAACTACCAACAACATCTTATCCCACCTTAAATTCCTATCATCTTATTCATCCAAATCCAAACATGGCTCTTTCAAATGAACTTTTGGTGAAGGAAAGAAAATTCACATAATCATTGTGAAGTTCCACTTGAAGGTCCATCAAATTTGATCCTTTTAGCATTTGGACTACTATGTGAAGAATTTGGACATGATCCATTTGTTAATTCATCACTCTTAAAACTCATGCACCCTGCATCAAGCACCCCTATAGGGCTTTGAGGCACAAATGGTGTAAAATTATTGCCACCAACCTTGATCAAGGAAAGATCGTTTATCAATTCAACACACTTTAGAACTCTCTCCTGCAAAATTCAACAAAGGAAACATGATATCAAACACAAGGACAAAACTAAAAGCAGAATTTGTTGTTTGTTCTTGTTCACTGTTTTTACGTGGGAACCACGGACCCGGGTTCCCTGTGGTAGAAGTTCAAATTACACAATTAACGATCTCGACCATTAACTTAGATTGGACAGTCGAGATCTGTAACTCCATAGCAGGGAATCAATTTCCGGGAACCACACATCATCTCACCTTATCTACAATGAAGAAATCAGTTATGGCCTTATCAACTTCTTGTGCTGGCAGTTCCTTTAAAGAAATAGCCACCGCTGCAGCGATTTCAGAAGGTCTGAATTCCAAGAAGTCAATACCTGCAATGCAATTGAATTTTCCAACAACTCTTTACATTCATTACTCCTTAAGAACAATGTAGTACACAAGGACAACATATTTAGAGTAAAAAGAATGAATAGTATACCCTTGATTATGTTAAGGATGAGCTGAACTGATCTTGCAATCAATGACTTTTCGGAATACTTCTCACAACTGATCTTAGCAAGGAAGTAGTCAATGAAGGAACAAGGAGTTATCGCCCGCATTTTCCATCCTAACGAGCTTAATATCATTAGTTCCATTCTCTGAATTGTTTTAGCTTGGAATACAAATTTCGGTTCTCCAACCTGTGCATTATCAATATCAATGAGAAAATTAGATTCTAACAAAACAAAATCATATGTAACAGCAACCTTAGAAGATTATATGATTCTTCGATACCTGTAAATCTACAGTTTGAGGCACTTTAACCTCTTCCATTTTAGCTGCAAGTGAGAAGCAAGCTACAGCTAACAATTGCACAGTCCAAGTCACACCTCTCTGAACATTCCAAAAAAAGAACATGCCATACACAACAATTAGGCTTTCAATAAGAGATCAGAGTAATAAACCAAGTAAAAAACACAAGCAAGCTTCGATATTTGATATTCGATCTTACCGGTAATTGAAAAACCGATAGAAATCGATCCAAGTAGTTCACAGATAGGCAAAGACTCAAGGGTCCAAATCCATAATAAGCATGAGCCTGTTGATCACATTACAGAAAGCAAAATTCAGTAAATTGATAACCCAATTACAATACAAGATTGAGGACTTTCATCACACAGTTCAAACCAGTAAAAAAAGCAAAATTCAAATAAGGAAGAACCAAAATGGAAATCAATTAAGAACTTTAACAAGTTGCCACAGAATTAGTTGAGCAAGAAAATTCACTGAGAATCCAATTAAACCTCAAAGAAAAACCAGACATTGCATACTAATTGATTTTGATATTACAGTCACAATCTAAAACCACATAAAAAACAAACTTTTGATGATTAAATTCATATTAGAATCACTTAAACCACACTTAGTTAAGAATCTCATAAACATTAAAGCAAAAAAAATCATATAAAAATGATTTTTTTTCATGACCCTTCAATGAAAATAAGAACTTTATGGTCAGAAATGAATTAAAACAAAAAACCAACCTTCCAAATCCAATCAAGAGCCTCTCTTCTAACACTCAAATCCAAATCACCACTACGCAATCTTATCAAATAATCCTCTCTAGGCAAATGATCCTTCTCTTTCTCAACCATAACCTTCACAATTTCCTCACTTTGTGCAACAAAACATAGAAATGAATCCGATCCAACGTTGTCCAAGTTAACATTTGTGTGGTCCCAAGAAGGTGAGATTCCAGAACCATCAACAACAACATCATCAAAACATGTGCTATTGTTTTCACTACATAAAAGATTAGATTCAGCACTGTCAAAGCTTTCAGCCATTGAAAGAGAGGTTGATTAAAAGAGTGCTAATAATGAAACTTCATGAAAAGGGGTTATTGAAAAAAGCTTAAAAAACAAAACTTTATTGATGGGTTAGATGAAAAAATTGAAATGGCACTGGTTGAACATGGGAGAGTGTGAGAGTGATGAAAGAGATGATGAGGTTTATATGTAGGAAATGGGTTTGTGTGTTTTAGGGTAAAAAGAATAGAGAGAGATTTATGGGGCAAAAATGATGATGGGTATCCATTGACATAGCCAAGACCCAAAGAGAAAGGAAAATAAAACATGACAAAAAGGTTTTATGGTTATGGTGGGTTCCCAATAAAAAAAAACACAAAAAAAATTAGTTGTGTGATTTTGTTAAAATGGAAAAGGTTCCAAGCAAAAAAAGAATGTTTTTGAGAGCAAAATATGGGATTTCTTTTTTTAAGCACAAGCCTTTTTTAATATCAATTTTAATTTATTTTAGAAAAATATTTAGGCGCGTTGACTTTCAATTCAATAGATACAAAGATAAAGTTCTCAAGAGCTGAGAAAGATATAATTATGTATGCTTACCGATGAATTTCTCGCGTTGACAAGAAGAATCAATCTCACGTCTTTGTATTACGTATACAAATTCCTTATCACATGGATCAACTTAAGTTTCATGATATATAATTTGTGATAAAGAAGTTGTATGAAGAGTAAACATTATTTTATTTTCAATTTTTAATATGTATATATTATCCGATAAAAGTTAATCATGACTTAAGACTTAACGTTGTAGAATAATAAGAATATGTTCTATCAAAAAAGAATAAGGAAGGATATTTTTTAAAGATTTAGTAAGAATTTAAATTTTTTTTTTGGTACAAAGTAAGAATTTAATTATTTAGCACAAATACTATGAAAAAATGTATACAGAGACGTCCAATTATATCTTTTTTTTACCAACGTCCAATTATATTTATAATGTAGATAATTGTTTAAGTATTTTCCTCTCAAAAATATTTGTAAGAGTATTTTTTTAAAATAATATCACAATATGACACCATTGTGAGATATAATTGGAGTTTGTGTAAAACTAATGGTGTATTTTTTACATTTTATTTTTGAGAGATGTATTTTTTACATTATCACTGAATACTTATTAAGCTCCATTTTCAAAGTATGAATGTTTTTATATAAGATAGTAAAAACTATACTGGTAATTTGTACCAAAAAAAAAAAAAACTATACTGGTAATATGAAGGTAATTCAACTTATTTTAATTCTGTAAATTATTTTCTTGGATTGTGACAATTAGAAAGGGTGAAATAATTAATGAGCTATGAAGAACTTTCCTTTATTACGTACATGAACCATCGTGACTTTTCACTTTTTTTTTATGTTATATTTTTCATTTTATACAAACATAAATGTACTCTAATTCAAAAAATAAATGTACTCTAATTCCTCTAAAAAAAACAATATGCTCTAATTGTTATTCCATATTCCCATGGTAATTGTTATTCCATATTCCCATGGTTTTTGAAATAATACTCAGTATTTACTTCAATTTATTATGTTTACGCATAGATCAAATACTAAAATTTGTCAAAAAAATAAGTTAAACAATACGTAAAAGAGAGTTTGTTTTAGGCAAAAGAGAAATGAAAGTTTTTTTTTTGGTACAAAAAGAAAAATGAAATTTATTATTGATAAACTAAGAATATCGCTGAGTCAAAAAAACTAAGAATGTTATCAAATAAAAAGATAAACTAAGATATTGATCTACAACTACATATACAATTTACCTGCATGCATTGCCTAAAAAAATGTTTGCATGCATCTCTTTTTCTTTCCCTTGATTTAATGGGAAGAGAACCTTCATAATGTGGGTTGAAAGATAAGTAAAATTAAGAAGAAAAATGTTTTTTTTTATCAAAATATTGACTCAGATTCTTACAAGTGATTGGTCTTTTAGTATAGCCCATTTTACTTGAGTTCAATCACTTTATTCACATGTATCTAATGAAATCAATCAGCAATATTGTTTTATTATATTACTATATATACACGATGAAATATGACTAAGATCAATATACAAAAATGTTTACACTTATATTGTATCCAAATTAACTAGACTTATCAAAGTATAAATTACCTAACATAATATCAAATTGACTAGACTTATCTCATGTAAACTTCTTTTTTTCCGATCATGTATGAACTTTGCATTGTATTTATGTGTTTGAATCTAATGTATAGGTTAAGAAAATAGTAAATTATTCAATTTGAATTAACTTAAAATATTGGAGTAGTAAATTATTCAAATTTAATTTACTTTAAATATTGAAGAATTCGAAGGATAAATATTAAAATATTCGGTATCATTCTTTCACAAGTGAAGAGTCTTTTATAGAAGTGATCTCAGGGAAAGCTTTGTTACATAAGATCTGCATAAGGAGTAGAAACCAAAGTAATATGAGGAGCTATTTATTGTTATTTTTTGGCTTGTACAAAAAAATTATATCCTGTGAAATAAGATTTCGTCTGAATAAACTCTGATTTATCACAAGAAAATGAAACATAAGTGGATGAAATTTTCTCTTTTTTTTTCTTTTACTAAATAACCATTTATGATTTTTTTTGGGTAAAAATAAATAAATTAAGTTATTTATTATTCAATAGATAATAATGTTTTTGAGAAAATAAATAATAAAAATTGTAAAAGGGTAACACTGCAATAAATAAGAGCCCCGCACTTCATCACTTTTTCATACAACCTGGCTGGTTGGTGACAACTCCACGAATGAGTTGGTGGCAATTCACGCCAAACATGTAAATGAGTTCCATAATTTTCCAATTCCATAACTTTTCTTTCTAATTTTGAGGTTTTTTTTAACAAAAAATACGAATAGCCAATTCCATTTTATTTCTTTTTTTATAAGGAAAATTTATACTTAATAGATGATGTTCTAGTCCAAAGTAGGAATTTCATTGTTTGTTGAACAAGCAAGCTATTTTTCCTTCTTATATTCATTATTAACATCCCCTTCAAGCTGAAATAAATGTTTATAATTCCAAACTTGTTTCGTAGTAAGTTGAAAGGACCATGATGAAGGGGACTTTGTCAACATGTCTGCTACTTGTTCCTTTGATGAAAATGGAAGCAAGTGAACAATCCCTGCCTACATTTTATCTGTTACAACATGACAGATAATTTTTATATGCTTTGTTCTCTCATGGAATACTGGATTAGCAGGTATATGGAGAATTGACTTCTTATCACATTAAATGATTATAGGAGGTGGATGTTCTATGAGAAAATCTTTGACTAAATGTAACAACCATTGTCCTTCAAAAGTTGCTTGAGCTAATGCCCTATATTCGGTTTCATATTAAGATCTTAAGACAATTGTTTGCTTTTTTACTTTTCTAGCAAACCAAGGAGGTGTCAAGAAAGAATCAAAAACTAGTTGTTGGTCTTCTAGTATCTAGACATGCTCCCCAATCTAAATCTGAAAGGCCCTTGAGTTTCAAAGTTGACAAAGAACTAAAGTGTAATTTGGAACATTCTAGAATACTTTTAGGATTTCTGATTGACCCCACAAACCAACATAAGTCTTTTCAGCATGCTTTGTCCTCACTCGCACGCTTCCCGGGAAACTTTTCAGAAGGTCACTCCCCCAAAATTGCTCCAAGTCAATCACGCTTAACTGTGGAGTTCTTATGACTTGGTCTATGACTTTGATATAGGTAGTACAAAACAATTCTTATAAGTCTTCCTTCAACCATGCAGTCACATACCTACATGGCTTCAAAATCCCTCTCATTCCGATGTGATTCGGTTTTGCCTAGAAACTGCGAGGAGCCAAACCACTCCCTGTAACGCCCTAGTTGTTATTATTTATTTTGATTTATTTTAGAGTCTTTTATATGATATTAATATGAATCATGTTGATTGGTGTTGATTTTTGGTGTGCTATATTTTATTATATGATTTATTATGATATTTATTAAAATAATGTGAGAATTATTATTATGTTGAAAATTGGGGAGTTAATTAGAATTTAATTGAGTTTAGAGGGAATAAGGTGTAATTAAAGGGAGTTATAGGGAGTTAAGAAAATAGAAAGGAAGTTAAGTTAAGAGTTAGAAAGAGACAGAAAAC
>Ga0228710_1004072_pt1 | contig 23077 bp, 6 predicted proteins | sample MedpolnodulmetaG_FD_177995 | JGI IMG/M metagenome (GOLD analysis project Ga0228710, IMG submission 177995) | Root nodule microbial communities from Medicago polymorpha collected in Santa Monica, California, United States - pink nodules | ecosystem: Host-associated > Plants > Roots > Nodule...
AAAAATGCATAAAACTAGTATGACCTCTAAAAATAAAATAAAAAACTAGTATGAAAATGCATGAAAATAGCAAATATTTAGAGGTGCAAACTAGTTTTTTCATGTATTTTTAATTGAATTTTTTCTTGTATTTTCATTGTTTTTATATTTTATTTTTTTGCGTTTTCTTGTTTTCTTTTTATTTTTCTACCGAATTAATATTTTGTAATCGTTTCTTTATTTTTCTAGTATTTTTTGGTTCCTTATTTTAAAATAGGGGGGCAAAATCCTGAAAAACGTAAAATAGAGAGAGTAAAATTCCCAGTTTTAAAATAAGGGGGGTAAAATCCTGATTCAATCAAAATAGAGGGGGTAAAATTCCGAATTTTAAAATACGGAGGACAAAATCCAAATTCAATCAAAATAGGGAGGGTAAAACTGCATTTAAGCCTATATAATTTTAGTTAGTATACAAACCATAGGGTATACATTTGTACTGTATTTTCATTTGTATCATTACTACTATTGTGTGATTAAATTAATATGTGGGACACACATGAGACATCCCCCTCCTCCCAAAATACACACTATTTAAACATGGTAGCAATAGCCGTCCTCCTTTTTTATTATTTGACTAGTATATATTTTTTCATCCCTCGATGCAGCATTCCAACCATAATAGTGTTGGTGCATGTTTTTTATTGGATGATTCTCGCCCAACTAGCCCCACAAAAATTCCTTTATTTTAATATTTCAGAATGTAGTGGATATTCTTAAATATTTTGAAATATATGAATTAAATTTTCATTTTAAAATGTATTTTAAAGTCTAAAATGAAATCATTCCAAATGATAATCATATTAACATTTTTTTACCGGATCACTGCATGTTATGGTGTCTCATTGAAGTGAATATGAAAGCTTATTATCACTTTTTTAGTTTTTTTAGTAATTTTATTTGAAATACTGTCATATGAGTTTATCTTTTATGCTATATCCAATTATGTAATACAAAAACCTTTTAATTGTTTGTCAAAATAAACCTTTTAATTATGTTTTAATTATTCTCTTCGAATCTTAGAATTTTTTATTTTATTATGGAACTTCAAATCTTGTTATCAGTTTAGTGTCACTTACATATTTATATATTCACATCATTTACGACAAAAAAAATATTAAGTAATATGTATAGCTAACTAAGCCGGCAAGGACCTTTGTCCTTTCCAAACCGATTCTGTTGAAGGGCCAATCAGCAGAACTAATCGAAAAAAACAATGTATTAAGTTGTTCTTTGTCAATCCTCTTCAAATTAACAACCGATCATTTGAACTGTGGAAGATCCTAAACAATGGTCTTTTTAAACCGGAAAAATGGTTAAATTAATGGAACAGTTTTCAACGTTGAAAACTTGCAAGAATCCATCCGCCACATGTCGATTGAACACCATACTTATGAAGGAATAATTGTATATAAATAAAAAATTGTTTTTTTGGCATTATAATCAATCAACTATTAAATTTGAAAAAAGTGTAAAAATTTGCATTACTGTACAATGAAAGGTTCATAGGTTGATTTGGTGATAAGTGGATTTGGATCTTCTTAATTAAGAATTTTTTTTAGACGATTATGTAGATGATTTCATCATTAAAATTGATTGGACTATACAACCTATAAAAATTATATGTTTGTCTAATGCATTTTAACGGTAAGATCATCTAAGTAATGTTCAAGTTTTTTTCATAATTAAGAGGATCCAAATACGCGATTGGGTGGATAAGTTAAGGAGTAGACTAATAAGGAGTGTTGCCTTAAAAAATGTTTTTTTGAGGTTGCGCCATGTGTTGGCAATTTGTCCTAGGGTTTGAGACTTCGATCAATTGTTCAAGATCAACAAGAGACAATGCGTGAAATAAATAACAATGACAATCAAAGTAAACAACTCAACCAAAATAAAGCACCAACCACTTTGTGTGACTCAAATACAAACAATCAAATAAAAAACAAACAAACAAAAAGATAGTAGAAGAAAAAATTCTCCAATATTGTTTATGTGGATGTGATTTTTTAAATGTAAAATGTTAGCTACGATTATTTTAATTCAATTGGATTTAAAATAATTAATATACTAAATTTGCAAAAGGGGCTTAGACCATCTCCAATGGAGATATCTCTCTCCACGTTAAGACTTAATATCTATCACGTACCCTCATTGCGTAAAAATACTTTTGTTAATTAGAAACGAGTGGTGATACACACACACCCCTATGTGGCAAACCGCCTTCTACACCCCTATGTGGCATAGGGCAATTTTGTCCATTTGTAAAAAATAAGGGGTAATTTTGTCCAAAATAAATCCTATCTCTCTTCCTTCACCCTCACTTTTCCTGTCCTCTTTCTCTTCTCACATACCCTCCACAACCTCCACCGGCCCTTTTCTGTTTTCAGCGACGACGACGGCGACAGTCACCACCACCATCATCGCCGCCTCAGATCTGACACTACCATCATTCTTGCAACTGTGTCCCATCGTCCTCCCATCAGAACCCAGAAAACACAACATTTAAAATCAGTCAAACAAAACATAGATCTGAAAGAAACAAAATCATCAACAAGGTTTCAATTTTCAAATGTATTGTTCCAATCTGAGCAAAAAAGAAGAAGAGAGTTTGTTTGGGTTTTGTGATCCCACTCTGTTTGGATTTTCTTCTTCCCATATGGGTTATGTGAACATAAAACTTAAATGAATGAGGAAAATGGAAATGCATGGAGTGAAATGAAGAAAGAACCTGTTGATGGAGAGGGAGAGATAAAGTGTAGAGAGAGAAAAACATGCAGATAGATAGGGGTGGGACTTCAGTGACTTTGTGTTGGGTGACTTTGGTGACTTTAGTGTATTTTAGAGGAAAGATAGTGATGATGGAATGATTAAAATAAATTATTTTGACGAGAGAGAATTATTGGTTAGGAGAGAGATAAAGACAAAGACACCAAAGCCAAAGGCACCCAAGTGCTACCCGATAGAGAGAGGTGCGCGGTTTGACTTGAGAGAGAGAATGGTTTGGTTAGAAATTTTTTAAGGCTTAAATATTGCACTCGTCCCTGCAAATATGCCTTGTTTAAGTTTTGGTCCCTGCAAAAAAAAAATGTTTTTGGTCGCTGCAAAATTTTTTGTTTTTTAAAATAGTCCCTGACTCCATTTTTGTTATGATTTGCATACGTGGCACATGATGACTGGACCCATTTTGTAGTTTTTGGTCCCTGCAAAATATTTTGTTTTTTTAAACAGGTCCCTACAAAAAATTTTGTTATTTTAAAAAACAAAAAATTTTGCAAGGACCAAAAACAAATTTTTTTTTTACAGGGACCAAAACTTAAACGAGACATATTTGCAGGGACGAGTACCATATTTTAGCCATTTTTTAAATTAAAATGTCACATGGAGGTGTATAATGGGGTGTGGGTAAAAGTGTGTCTATGGAACATTGCTCATTAGAAACAAAGTTCAAATGAAGCACTCCATCTTAAGTGGGTTCCACCAATATTTGCCACTAAAATAAATAATTTTGCAATACAAGTGATAAAAGTGATAATGAAGAGATATTGATGGAACACATTTAAAACTTTTGTTAGAAGTGTTGGATTCGAAATATTGAGTGCTTATTAAATATTGTTATTAAAAAAATTATAAATAAGTTATGTATGTACATAAGACCCTCCTCGATTTATAAAAGTTAGGGTCAAAAGTTCAATTTAGCTTTTAATATTTTATTGATCTTTATTTATTCTTTTGTTTAATAGAATAGTTTATAAATTCTTCACTATTTCGACTATTCTAGTATTCTTTGTTTGTTCTTTTTTTCGTAACAAATAAGAAAGAAAAAGAAAACTATTATTTCTATCCAAAAAAAAAACTATTATTGGTTTTGTCAACCTGTTCTTTATCTCAATATTTTAATTAACACAGGTATGGAGAGATAATAATAATGATATATGAAATCAAAATAAAATTTATTTTTTAAAGAGTGACGCTGATAAAACACTCTAAATTCCTACTTTTAAGACACTTTATTTATTAGTTGCAATTTACATGAGCCCCACTTAATTTATAAGGGACGTGTATGATTTAGTAAAATCCATTTAAATTTTAATAGATCAAAAAAAGTCGTGTGTTGAAAAAAGAGTATTATCAAGACTCCACTTTTTTGTTTATGGGTTAAGAGTGGAAATTAAACTGGATTGTAAACCAGTGGTAGACCTCATTATTAATAGATCATACAATTAGTTTGAATTTGGATATATATTCCGAGTTATTGTTTGTTGTTGTTAGCAAACTATCTATACTAAGTTTTTGTAAGATAAATAAATTTTGTTGTCATACACTGATAAAGGTGTCGAAATTTTTTTTTTTTTTTTCTGATTTTTGAATCTCAGACCTTACATATATTATGCATTAGCAATATCAATTGAGTTAGGGTTACAAGGACATATGTTAGTTATTGTGTTTTTGATTTGATTTTATCTTGTATTTCTTTTATTTTGATAAATGAAATGTTGTTACTTTGTTGATGCAAAGAAGAAAGAAAGAAAAAACAAGACTCCTCTTTTTAAGATGTTTGACATGGTAACTTCAAAATTTAATAAATATACTGTGTCAGAGTATAATTATTTTATATGTGCATCAAATGATGTGTTGTCACATCAATTAAAGAAAATCGTTATTATTATTACGTGTCTTAAATACAAACAAAATTATTAAAAAAATACAAAAATATACTTTAGTTTTCTTTTTCTTCTTAAAGTCAATTTTTTTGGGATATCCCAATGTTTTTGGGATAACCCAATTAAAGAAAATGTTTGGGTGAACCACTAAATTAAGCACGAAGTTGAAGTGGATTTTAACTAAAAAAACTCGGGTGTGTACTTTAAAAAAATGAATTATGTATTTTCTTACTATTATAAACCATATTTTTTTATAGCACAACTGTTAATTGAAAGAATTTTCAGTTTACAGGAGGTTTGAAACCCCCGTAAATTAGAAAGTCCATAAATATCAGCTAACGAACCAAGTATAAACATGACAAAAATCACATATGTCACTTTTAAAACCGCAGAAAACTAAAACCGTTGAAAAATTATTTAAAATATCACAAAATGGATGTATGATTTTTAATTTCTTTTTGTGTGCCACTACATCACTTTGCAAGGATTTGGATGTGCCAAAAAATAAAACCGTCGCAAAATTATTTAAAATCTCGCAATATAGACTTATAATTGTTAAATTTTTTATTTTTCTCAACCCATTAAGGGCTCCGCCTCTGGTCGAAGTCCAAAAGAAAAAAAAAATTAACTTAATCATTTTAGGAGTATACACTTCTATAATGTGAGCTAAAAACAATTGTCTAACTTGATGCAAACCGTTCATAAATGATTAAAAAAAATTACTTCTATCACATCTCAAATTTACCAAAGTATTTACTCTCTCCGTCCCAAAGTATAAGCAAAAATATGTCAAAATAAGTTAATATATCTGATACAAATTTTGAACAAAATACATTAACTTTTGGAAAGGGGGGAGTACATATTTGTTTGCCTTATGATAAGAGTGATAAATTCTAACCTCCCAATCCATTTCAAGTAACCGAAAAACACATCGTAAAGGCCGCAACCTTCCACACTCATCTTAAAATCATGCTTAACCAGGGATTGAGATTCTCTCCATTGAAAATTCTCTCAAGTTTTCTCATGTGGAATCCCAACCATCAATCATGAGAGAGAAAGTGATAATTAAATTATAGTGAAAAGTGGTTGTTGTATTTTAATGGTGAAGATTGAAAATGGAAAAAACTTGAGAAAATTTTCAAGGAAGAGGATCCAAATCCCTTAACCGGCTAGGAATTTTTATTTATTTTTTTATTAAAAAAACAGAAGTTTAAACAAGGTGGGTTTAAATTGTATTGCATGATCAAATTAATTAATTCCGACAAGGCATTGATTCCACATCAATTTTATTTTAACCATAAAAAACCCGAAACTCAACTTAAGAACAGTAAGTCAAGCTGCCATTTTCATAATAATTATAGTCCAATCCCAAAAAAGTAAAAACTGTCGTGTAAACTCAAATTCTGCCTCTTGATTCGGATACACCAAACCCACACGCTCTTCATGGCATGCTATAATCTTAGTAGACAGTTTCACATTTTTTTTCAATTTAATGCAATTTTAAGGTTACATCATTCAACGTTTCCACAATTTTAAGTAAAGCTTTTAATTATTTATTCAATACCTTTTTAACTCATTTTCGTTTCCCATCAATTCATACCTTCAAATAGTGGAATTAGGTTCATAAAATTCTTAGTTTCTTTAAGTATTACCAAGTCATAGTCTCATAGAGTATATATTACGTCCAATTGCAGTGCACTTTCACCTCTAAAATTCTAATTATAAAACCTTGCAATTTGTTTTTTAGCTGGACCCCAACTAACAATATATGGGTCGGTCGTAAAAAGCCGCTTTGAAATTGAAAAAACATGTTGAGTTGATACTATTACTCTGTCAACCCTATCTTTCTCTTTCTATTTTCATTATCATTCACTGGCCGTCCTTCATACTCCATATTCCATATAAGTCCAAGATTCTTATTCTTAAGTGGTCCGGTCCGATCTAGCGCTCGAAGATTAGTCTCTGCATTTGTACACGGGAATTTCTTATAACCCAAAAAAAAAAAAAAAACTAACTCTTGTTAAATCCATCTAGTTGATAAACTCTTACAATTAGTGGAAAAACAAATATTATAAAAAAGAGTTTAGTCTTTACAATTGTGTCGAGGATTAGTCTTTACGAACGCGTAGAAAACACTACCCCTCCTTTTTAAATATCCCTCTCGTTAGTACAACACTTACAAAGTGCAAAAACAAAAATCACAAGATTTTGTTTCTGTTTTAACACAAAAGAACACAAAACTCCTTCCTCTGTCTCTTGTTGTGTCTTATATGCTGTTCACACCATGTGCAAGTTATCATCATCATCAACCTCTGTCTCCACTTTGTATGAAAGCAATAACAACCAAACAAATAATATATCCACAACCACAATCAAAACACAGAATAATATCAAACCTGACATGTTAACACCATTGATCCCTAAATCCCCAACATTCAAACAACAAAAGAAAACCCATTTTTCTCTTGCCCTCAATGAAGCCAAACATATTTCAAACATAGCATTACCTATGGTTTTAACAGGTTTATTACTTTATTCTCGTTCCATCATTTCAATGTTGTTCCTTGGTCGTGTTGGTGAGCTTGCTTTAGCAGGTGGGTCACTTGCCATTGGATTTGCAAACATAACAGGTTACTCCATTCTCTCTGGTCTTGCCATGGGAATGGAACCTATTTGTGGTCAAGCTTTTGGTGCTAAAAGATTCAAACTCCTTGGTTTAACAATGCAAAGAACAGTCATTCTTCTTCTTGTAACTTCAATTTTCATTTCATTCTTATGGCTTAACATGAAGAGATTATTGCTTTTATGTGGCCAACAAGAAGATATTGCAAATGTTGCACAATCTTACATTCTTTATTCTCTTCCTGATCTTGTAGCACAATCATTTCTACATCCTTTGAGAATCTATCTTCGAACCCAATCCATAACACTTCCTTTAACATACAGTGCTACTTTGTCTATTCTTCTTCACATTCCTATAAACTATTTTCTTGTCAATGTTCTTCAATTAGGAATAAGAGGAATCGCTTTAGGTTCCGTTTGGACGAATTTCAACCTCGTTGTTTCGTTGATTATTTACATTTGGGTTTCTGGAACACACAAGAAAACATGGTGTGGAATTTCCTCTGCCTGTTTCAAAGGATGGAAATCGCTTTTGAATTTAGCAATTCCAAGCTGCATTTCGGTTTGTCTCGAATGGTGGTGGTACGAAATCATGATTTTGCTTTGTGGTTTATTGCTTAATCCACATGCAACTGTTGCATCTATGGGTGTGTTGATTCAAACCACTGCATTGATATACATTTTTCCTTCTTCTTTGAGTTTTGGTGTTTCAACAAGAGTTGGAAATGAACTGGGTGCTGAAAATCCACAAAAAGCAAAACTTGCAGCAATAGTAGGACTCTGTTTCAGTTTTGTTTTGGGTTTCTCCGCTTTGTTTTTCACCTTTTCGGTTAGAAACATTTGGGCTACTATGTTCACAAGTGATCCACAAATAATTGCTTTAACATCAATGGTGTTACCGATTATAGGACTATGTGAGCTTGGAAATTGTCCACAAACAACTGTTTGTGGTGTTTTGAGGGGAACGGCGAGGCCGAAATTAGGCGCAAATATAAATTTAGGTTGTTTTTATCTTGTGGGAATGCCTGTTGCAGTTTGGTTGAGTTTCTTTGCTGGATTTGATTTCAAAGGTTTATGGTTTGGTCTTATGGCTGCTCAGGGTTCATGTATGGTTACAATGTTGTTTGTTTTGGTTCGTACAAATTGGGAAAATCAAGTAGAGAGAGCTAAGGAGTTAACATCATCAGATTCAAGTGAAGAAGAGCAAGAAGAAGAGAAAGTGATTGTCAATTCATGTGGCACAAAAGAGTGCTCTGATTCATTAGTTTGAATTTTTTATTTTTATTTTTTTAATATTTTACATTGAAGATTTATTAACGATGATCAAATTCATTCTTTCTTAGATTTTTGTACTAATTTTTATATTGTCAACTAATTAAGGAGAAGTTAATCAGGATTAGATTTGAGGCTATACAAGGATTTTGTTTTTTGTCAACTTTAAAGATTTTAGCATGTATGTATGCTTGAGAGAAGACTGAGGATTAATCAGCTTCAGAGATTGGAACACACAATTATATGACCATATTAAATCTTTGCAATCAACACCATGTACTTTTTTATTATTGAAAATTTTAGATTAATAATAGCTTGGGTTTGAATCTAAAATTCTCTGATTATAAGGTTCTGTGTTGCTATGGAGTGTGCCTCAAACACTATAGTAAAGTCGTAACACTTGTCTCTCAATCCTTTTGCTAGAGAATATAAAACATTGTTCTCTACCTTGAATATATGTCATTTAATTTTAAGATTTTCTTATGCTGAAGAATATAAAACATTGTTCTTTACCTTGGATATATGTCCTTTGATTTGAAGATTTTCACTTGAACTACGATAATGATAGTATGTTAATATATGTTTTAAGTTGTTTATTACCCTATTAGTTGATGTTGTTACGGTAAGAAAAGCTGTGGAAAATACTCTTAAATCTCTTACACTTAAAAACACACTTACCCAAGTAATATTGCATCTAACTCGAGATTATCTGCTTGTGTGTCTGAGTTAGTGGTTATTGTTATTTCGTCTATCAATAGAATTTTCCACTATATGTATAGATTTTTTTTATTTTTAGCAATTGATACATAGGATAAGAGAGTAATATTAAACGGGATATAAATATTATAAGGTCTTATCATATTATATGTTTGATGTGCACCTTATAGCAAAACTAACAATAAGGTAGATCCATATAATGCTTTTGGGGTTGAGTTATATATAGACTCTCTAGTTGGGAATTGAGCTTGCTTAGGATCTCAATCATTCTTGTGATGGATTCTAAGGTTCTCGTTGATAAAGGTAACTCTCAAGTCCCGTTTCTTCAACCTCTCCTACAAGAGATTGTTGCACTTATAAATCTCCCTTCATGGAGAACTTCCATCCAACATGGTTAAAAAGAGACTAACACATGTGCAGATCTTCTTTCGAATTGAATTTAGTATTGACTTTGTCTGTCCTATACTTAGTTTTGTTGCTTTACGATGCTAGAGGTGGTTGTACCTCTAAAATTGTTTCGTAGTTTTCCTTTCCTACATGTAAAAAAGATAATAATATATTATTCCATATATATCAAATTAAATTAATATAAATTGTTCTTTAAAGTACATCTTAAATTATTGGATTTCTAATTATTATTATATATCAAATTAAATTTATATGAATTTTTTATTTAAAATACATCTTAAATTTATTGGATTTTTATATTATTTTTATTTTTAGATTATACTTTTTTTTTGGACAAGTTTTTAGATTATACTTTATACGACTTTTGTAACAAAAAAAGATTATACTTTATACGAGCAAATGAAGAAATTGTTTTCTTTTCATTTTTTTGTTTGAAAGAAAATGTTTTCTTTTCGTATCATGCTCGTTTCTAATCCAATAAATGTTTTCTTTTCTTTTCCTGTTTGAATAACAATACAGTTTTTTTTTTTAAAGTAGATGAGGAGAATAATTTTATCACATCTGCTTCTAACATTCTCACGACATAACAAGAATTTAACTAGACAGATAAAGTGACATGATTAATATATCAGATTCTATAAGTTCATCCAACACTGTACACTATTAGACAATGTGTGATAATTTATCTTATAATCTAACATATCCTAAAACTAATAGAGATAAACAACTTACTTAAACGCTTACACCATAAACACTTATCAGTATTTAAATATATGTTTTTCTTCTTATAGTTTACTAATAGACAGAAACTTAGTGCCCGTTTTTTTCGCTTTTTTTATTGTGTTAATGCGTGTAACATTAATAAATAAGTTAAAATAAATCAATTTGGTAAAAAAGAAGTCAATTTAAACTCCTAATTGATCAATGATGATGGAGAATATGCCAAAAAAGGAAAGAGAAAAGAAAAGTGTTTGGAAAGGTAAAAGGAGAAAAAATGAGTTTTGTGCCTGGCCTGGCCTGCCGTCTAGTGCGGATGATAAAATGGTTGGTGGACAGTGGGATTTGCGCGTTAATTAAACAAACAAGCTGGAGACTTGTGTCGGTTGTTTTAGAACGAAAATTGACAAATCCCACTTTGATTACTCTTTGTTGACCCCTTCAGGTGGTGTCATATTTTTCATAAAATATTCCACATATAAACCAACAATTTGACGTGTATGAAGCAAAAGAGAATTTAGAATGTTCCATTACATGTTTTTCACCAACTTAATTAGCTTAGGATGTTTCTTGTATTTAGTGAAAAATTATGACTGTTTTATATGTCGACTACTATATAGTTGGTGTAATACCATGAAGGCATGAACTGGAAATAATAAGGTTAGATATTATATTCAAATTGCCAACACTCGTGTTTTATTTTAAAATTAATAGAAATACAGGTGTTTGGGAGTTTCTAGAGCAGTAAGTAGTTAAATGTCTAGGATTCTGAGAGACTTTGACACTATATCTTTTACTCAAATTATTAAAGGAAATGTTAACTAGTGCCTCCGGGGCACTGGTTAAGGACCTTAAATAGTAATTTTTTTATGAAAGCTTGTGTAATTATTGCATTGGAAATTAAAAACTTTGACATTTTAAAAGAATAATTACTTAATTTAGCATACTTAAAGAGTGTCCCGAGAGCATTCGTTAACAAGACCCATATTTATGAAACCAGCGAGTATAGTCACCTCAATTTTTAGAATCCTAAGAGACTTTGACACCATATCTTTTACTCAAATTTTGTTCTTCAACCATTTTTTGTGGGTCAATGGATGTCACATAGAATTTAAGAAGTATCACTCATTTCTACTCCAATGTAAAGAACCATATTTATGTTCTTATATTACTTTTTAGGGTTTCACAATTCATAATTTCTGCTTTCTCTTTTTAACTTGTCTTTTTATTGTCCCTACAATTTATGCTTTCTCTTATTCTTAGGCGTTCTCCAAGAAGAACTGTTATCCAAAATGGCATCCACATCATTCCTCTCCGATGGATTAGAAAGTAGGAACACGTTTTTATTGCCTTAAGGATTGCGCATGGAACAACGCTAGAGATGCTCTTAATCACCTCAATTATATATTCAACATTTCTTTTATTCCTGATCGATGTAGTACTTAACCACTTACACTTGAATTATAATAACAAGGATACTTAACCACCACTCACAACAAATTCAGAAGGTGTGAAAACTCAAAAGTAAAAATCACGAAGCCTAGTACAATTACAACTTCCATAAATCTTAATTCACTTAATCAACATTATTGTTTGTATGTGCAAAAGAAAAATCTACGTTCCCACAAACGGTGTCTTAATTGCAAATTTCAAAGCTATATTCTCATATGTTTTCTAAAGTAAATTGCATTTTCATTTTTTAAGTATGGATTGATTTTTATACTATTTGAACAAAATATGGATAAATTTTTTCTAAGCTTAATTCAAAGTGTTTATATGCAACTCAATGTGAATATGTCATTTATCTCCCATTTGGAAGTTCACTAGTATAGTAGCTCTTACTCAGTCAAAACATCCTATTGATTCCGTGCATTAACAACTAAGAATTTTGAATGATCAAAGAATAGAAATTAGTGGCAATTATATACAGTAGTATTCTAGAAACTCCCTCAATTCATTTGTTTGTTCTTAGTTTTATGTCAAACACTAGTATGCAATCTACCAAAATTTGAGCATATTAATTAGGTTTAATTACACTTTTGGTCCTTACATTTTGACCAGCTCACGAAAATGGTTTTGCTTCTTTTAAATTGAACAAAACCGTCCTAAACTATCATGTTTTTTGCAGTTTTAGTCCTACCTCGTATTTTCAACTCTAGAAACACAGAGAAATGACAGTTTTAGACATACCCTCTAATTTGAAACATATCTTAGAAATTAGAGTTTTTTGCTTAGTGTGTTGAATAAAGTGGATTCCTTGTACCCACATGTTTTATTCCTTGTTTATTTCATGATTGAACATAGGGGGTAGGTCTAAAACTGTTATTTTTCTACGTTTCTGGAGTTGAAAATAGGAGGTAGGACTAGAACTGCAAAAAACATATAGTTTAGGGACGGTTTTGTTCGATTTGAAAGAGGCAGGACCATTTTCATAAGCTGGTCAAAATGCGAGAATCAAAAGTGTAATTAAGCCTATTAATTACTATATGTGTTGACCACTGTCATGTTTAATTGGTTCTACACTAAAAAACAATCAAATGTTTATTGAAATCGTTTACTTTTAGACAAAATAATGAGTTTTCCGATTTATAATGTCAATTATCATTGAAATATCTTATAAAAGTTCATCATACATCACATCACGTCATTAAACTTGTATACTTATACAGTTGTAGCTAGTTTTCTTATTAATGGTTTCCAATATTTCAACAGCTATGAATAAATGTAGCTAGAAACCAAACAATATCTATGAGCACTTGTTGGCCTAATAATAACTTGCTGACTTATATCCACCATATAGTTTGTTTTTTTATCACGCCTTGTGATGCTTCAGACTTAGTCAAAATCAACAAGTTCCATTGTCAAGCATGCACCATGCTATCGGCAATATGACTTATTCTAATTTGAATAAATGTGATTTTCTTTCCACTGCTGTAATTTTTGTTCTGTTACCTTTCTAGATTAATTTTTTTTTTAAGAACCTTTCTAGATTAATGGATATTGGGTTTGTCGATATATATAATAAAATTGTCTTGTTAACTAGTGACCCGGAGCACTCTTTAAGCATTTCAAATATAACAATTATTCTTTTAAAAAGTCAATTATTACAATTTTCAATGTATTTATTATACAATTTTTCATTTAAAACTTACTATTTAAAGTGTTTAAAGAGTGCCCGGAAGACACTCGTTAACATTTCCCTATAAATTAACAATTCATATATCATTTATGGTGGATTCTAAGGTGAGGGAGCAGTTAAGTCCTTCACCAGTGTACCATCTATTATATACCATTAAATCTTTAAAAATGATTTAAGGGTTCAGATTTTACTAAAAAAAGAAGTGTAACACATAAGCCTTTATCCACTCAATCCCTCCCCCTAGTTGCCTTCTTCAACCAAGGGTGCTAAGTAACCACCCAATACCTGACGGTCCTCTCATGGTTGAGTGGTTGATAAACAAGAAGATGGTTAGTGGTTACCAACTAAAAGACACCAACGATGAGTGTAAATTTAGGCAAAATAGCTTGAATAAATTCTAAGATTTTTTTATCATTGTGTTTTTATAAATTGCCATTAAAAATTAAACAGATCATGTATTAATCTTTAGATCTGGAATGTTAAAGTCATATGGAATTCATTTGAATTGTGTTTTTTTAATCTATTGTCAATCTTCAACCATTGTAACAAGGTTTGAAGTTTCTTTGATATGGGGTTTCTCTGTCCAATAGAAAAAGAAAGAAGACAATAAAGGAGCGCAAGAGAACGATGGAGGTTTCACTGGAAAAGAAAAAAGAGAACAGGGATTGGGTGGATGAAAGCATATGTGTTACTCTCTTTTTTTCAAAAAAATATGAACCTTTAGATTGTTATTAAAGATCTAATGATATATTATAAATGGTACACTGGTGAGGGACTTAATTGCTCCCTCACCTTAGAATCCACCATCATTTATATGTGATTATATTTATCAACGTGTTTTGAACTTGTTTAAAGGCATTATGGGTGCACTTCAACATCTTAATACTACATATATTAATAATCTCAAACATTATTGAATAAATCATCGGTTCAAACTCTAAACTATCAAACTATCTTCAACTTATAAAATATATGAAATTTGATAATTTAATTACAAAGTATATGCAAATCATTCAATTTAGTCTCTAATATCTAATATCTTAGATTCTTAAAAAAAAAAAATCTATATCTTAGAGAGTAATAATTTATGACAAAATGGATGGTTTATTCCAATATATATCTGTTTTTTCTTTTAAAAAAAAATCTATATCTTAGAGATTAGCATTTGCTTTATAACATATAAATACCCTCTCAAAAGTCATAGAGAATATGATTTTATTTTATTTTTTATAGTAAAATAAGCTTTTCTATTTTTGGTGATGACGGTTTAAGGATATTACAAATTTACGATACACATGAACTTTAATTCAATAGAAAATATAAACAAAAATCTGAATCCTAATTAACATCCAAACTAGTTTTTTTGTAAAAAATTTAAAAATTAAACTAATTTTTTCTATATAGACAATGGTCAAGAGTAAAGAAAGATACATAGTCTTTGAGCTCATCCATCTACATGAAAAAAATGGTTAGTGTTTGCGTATATTGACAGTAAGTAGTCTGTGAGATGACCAATTCATTCACATGTTGATAAATCATTTATAAGACTGACAATATTCAATTTGATGATAGCATGCATGAGTTTCTTGCTTAAAATTCGATACCAACGAAACAAGTCATTATCATTCATTTTGGAATACATAAGGAGAGCAAACTTAAACAAACTAAAAATAACATTTAAATACAAACAAAAAAAACATAAAAAGAGAAGCATAAATATACCAGCACATACAATAATATTTCAAAACATAAATATTCCATGTTGGGTTTCAAGGGGGCGCTGACAGGTCTTTTAGGCAAATGAGGTTGCAAGCATAGGGGTCAAGTTCAAAAGTGGTGGATGAGGTGAGGGATGATCAACCAGAGAGGCTACATGATAGTGCACTTTATCTAAAATTGTTTGATGATGTTTCTTCATGTATGATACATGTGTCATGTGGTTCTCCTAGACATGAATCTCTCTGCATGAAAGATGGTAGATGTTTAAAATATTATTCTAGGAATTTTAAAGAAACTACCACCATCAATAAAGAGGGTTAACTCAGATATAAACGTCACAATTTTGGTATACATATTGAGAAATAGGATGTCAATTAATTGGATAATCGTTTTGTCATCTCATACAATCAACATCTTATGATAAGTTATGGAGGTCCTGTTAACGTGAAATATTGTAACAAGTCTAACTCCATCAAGTACTTTTGTAAGTATATGAACAAAGGTCCTGATAGGGTGACTATGTTAGTTGATGGTGAAAACCATGACAAATTTAAGTCAGTAGAGAAATAAAGGAGTGCTATGATTTTTGGTATGTTTCACCTAGTGAGGTTGTTTGGAGAATATTTGTTTTAATATGAACCAAAAATGGCCTCATGTACTTAAGTTGATTACAATGGGTTAGTTTAACTTTTTATAAAAAGTGATTTGGGTTCGAGTCATCAATTATGTAGGTTGTTTGTGATTCTATTAACTTTAAGCACGATGACAAATACTAATGTTTTATGGTATGCAACATTGTATCTTTTGTCGGATGAAATTCTATATGAACGAAGGAAGCAATTGTAAATTAAAGGTTATTTTCATCCCAAAATGATGTAACTCGCATGTATTTCTCATAATAAAAGAATAAGTATTAGAAAGAGTGTGTTAAAATATGTGTTGCTAACATTACTAAAAGAAATAACTGGATACACAATTTGCAGTAGGGATCGCATAAGGTAAGTTTAGATCAGCTCTAGTTCTTGTATGCTTCCGTTTCTTTAACAAATGAGTGACAAGCAGGAAACGAATTATTTAATGAAAGGTTCTTTCAATTTAATTTATATTGATATATAAAGGAATTAAAAAAAAAATTAGGCTCAATGTTTCCTTTCCAATCTTACTCCTTTATTTAACTATTTTATCATTTTTACTATTATTATTTAAATTTTCAAATAAAAAATTAGTAAAATCACTTTAAAATATGAGTATTCTACAACAATAGGAAGAACAAATCACATTTAATATATAAATAATCTAGAACAATCCAATAATAAAAACAATATTGCACAAAAAATAGAAAAATAAAGAGAATGAGAAATTTTAACATAGACGTTAGGATAACACGTCAATTTTATTGCGAGTAAACCATCAAATTGATCCCTATCTTTGTACTAAATTCTGAATTTGGTCTCTGACTCTATTAATAACTCAAAATGGGCCTTGTCTTTGTTAAACGTTTCTTATATAGGTTCCCGACTTTATTAGTTGTTTTGTATTTTGAGTGTTAATGCCTCAATGTCTTTTGATATTATTTAGTGGTTAGTATCATAATGTCGTTTAGATCTTATTTGGTACGTTAATGACTTAAAATACAAAACAACTAATAGAGTCAGATGCCAATTTGATAAACGTCATAGGCCAATTTGAGAATATATATTATATAAATTTGAGACCTATTTTTCAAGTCCCATTATGGTAATGTTTTTCTATGCTTTTGTTGTTTACATGTGTCACTCTTCCTCTTGGTTTAATCCTTCAAGCAATTCTCAACATGTGACACTCTTATTTTCTTACATCCTCATGCCTTTTAATTGCACCAGATATCCTTATTAGTTACCATATTATTGTAACCATAAAAACTATTTTATATTATTTATATTATAATGTAATGCAATATATAAATTTAATGATAATTTTTCTAATACAAGATTTTATTGTAATAATGACCGATTGATACTCTATTAAACTAATTTTTTCTAGCAAATCCATAAAAAAAATTATGAACTGATGAAATCTATATTATATAAATTAAATAATAATTTTTCTAATACAAAATATTATTGTAACATTGCCCGATTGATACCCTATCAAATTGATTTTTTTTGGCCAATCGATGAATTTTTTTTGTGAACCAATGAAATCTATAAATTTAATAATAGTTTTTCTAATACAAAATATTATTGCAACATTGGTCAATTGATACCCTACCAAATTGATTTTTTTTTGGCCAATCCGTGAATTTTTTTTTATGAAGTAGTAAAATCTATATTATATAAATTTAATAATAGTTTATCTAATACAAAATTTTATTGTAACATTGACCGATTGATACCCTATCAAATTGTATTTTTTTCTCATAGATGTGTAGCTTTTTTATTTGACCGAAAAAAAAGGTTTTGGAATTTATTGGGATTAAAATCAGATTAAAACTTTTTAGAATATACATTGGAAGAGATATTATTTCCTCTTGATTTGTACCTTTTTTATTTGACAGAAGAAAAAAAAAACAAGTTTTTGAATTTATTGGTATTAAAATCAGATGAAAACTTTCTAAACTAAACAATCTATTTATTTTGGTTTTTGTGATTTATTGAGCAACTTTATTTGCAATCCGAACCAATAAAAATAAAACCTTATGACCTATAGATTTTTTATTTTTGGCTACAATATTTTTGAATTTATTGGTATTAAAATTGGATGAAAACTTTCTAAAACTAAACAATCTATTGATTTTGGTTTGTGTGGTTTATTGAGCAACTTTAGGATGCAATCCGAACACAAAAAAAAAAAACAACCTAATCACCTATTGATTTTTTATTTTCGGCTACAAGCAAATTGATATCATTTATCAAATTGATTTTTTAGTTTATCATAGATGTGTTCCTTTTTTTATTTGACCGAAAATAAATAGGTTTTGGAATTTATTGTTAGTTATAAATCAAATTGAAACTTTCTCGAATAAACATTGGAAGAGATATTTTTTGCTCTTGATTTGTAGCTTTTTTATTTGACCCAAATAATTATTGTTAGATAGAAATCAAATAGAAACTTCCTCGAATAAACATTGGAAGAGATATTATTTGCTCTTGATTTGTAGCTTTTTTATTTGACCCAAATAAATACAAGTTATTGGAATTTATTGGTATTAAAATCAGATTAAAACTTTTCTAAACTAAACAACCTTTTTTTTTTTAAGGAATTAAAAACCTATTGAGCAACTTTCTTTGCAAGAACAAAAAAAAAATAATCGTATGACCTATTGATCGATGATTTTCTATTTTTGGCTACAAACATATTGATAATAAACTTTTTCAAAACAAAAAAAAAAATATTATTATATATTGCTTAGAGTAAATTACACTCCCTCCCTTGAAAAGAAAAAATTATGCTCCCCTCCCCTATGTGATGCTTGAATTACATCCCACTCCCTTAATAATCAAATATGCACTACACTTTAATCTATTTTAATTTTAAAAAATATTTTAATGATATATATTAATTTTGAACCACCATTTAAGAAAAATAAATTTATTTCTTTTTAATTTAAAGGTCAATGATAATTAAATTTAAATATTTTTCTATTAATTTTATATTTTAGAGTGTAAAATAAACTTTTAAATAACCATATTTTATTGTCTTTAGTAATTTTTCACATTTTTTAATTTTATTTTAGGTTGTTTTGTATTTTATATTAGGGTTTAAAACTATATGTTAATGAAATTGTGAGTAAAAAATGGCAAAAAAATATGTATTCAAATTTTGATTATATTAAAGTAGATCTGCAATATTATTTTTTTCGAAGTGTGTTAGATTATTATTTTTTTGTTAGATTAATAGAAATAAAAAAAATTATTGAGGGATTAAAGTGTAGATTTTAACATAAGAGGGGAAGGAAATGTAATTCAAGCTTCTCTTAGGGGAGGGGAATGAAATATTTTCTAATATATTTGGAATAAGAGGGGAAGGGAGTGTATATTTTAACATAAGAGGGGAGAGAAGTGTAATTAAAGCATCTTTGAGGGGATGAGAGTGTAATTTACTCTATTGCTTAATAGTTAAGATATGAGCTTGCATTTGATTGGTCGAATTGAATGTGGTTATTTTACATAATTGTCCTGTAAAAATTATTATAAATTAGATCCATCGGCAAACACTTTCCTCACACCACAACTCCAATTTTGCAGTTGTCTCTGTATTTTATTTCTTTTTCTTTGCGTACTTTTTGTGTCTCTCCATTAAATCGAAATGGTCCCAAAGATTGATTTGATCTCTGATATATCCCCTTCCAAAGAAAACTGGAATACAAGGGTTTGAGTCGTTCGCTTTTGATTTGTGAGGGATAAGAAAAAGGACCAACTTCTTTTCTTCTTAGAAATGGTTCTAATGGGCAATAAGGTTGTTTAACTTAAAAAAAAATTATATTTTTATATCCCCTTTTCTATTATGTCTTATTTTTTCGGTCTTTTTTTTTGTTTCTATTTTTTTAACCGCAATTATATTAGATTATTTTTGATTTTGATCAGTAAAAATGATGTCAATCAAATTCGTTTCCGATATCTCCCATTCGCATCAAGAAACTTGGAGTGTTGATGGTCGAATCATGGTTGATTTATTTACATTTTTTTTTATAATCTAATATCAACTTTTCTATTATATTTATTTATCCATTTGTTTTTTTAGTTTCTGTTTTGTTTTTCCGTTTTCTTCCTTGAGGGTATTGGCCTAGCCCCCCTCTTTTGTACAAATTTTTCCTTTCTTTAATAATATTATTACGTATTAGGGAGGCGGTAAAGGATGGGAGGTGTTGTTGGGTACCAATCTAGTTTGGATGTTTCAGCTTCTCCCTGATGCCTAACCTCTCTATTTTTGCCTATCAAAAAAAATGAGCCGAATCCTGATAGTTTATAAGATCCTTTTTTTTAAGTAAGTTAGTTATATCGTAACAAAAAAAAAAGTAAGTTAGTTATATCATTTTTTAAAGTAAATTAATTATATCACATATGTATGGTGTATATGTTTTTATTATCTATACTAAAATTGCTTTTTTATTTGATAGGGTGATCGAATCAATGTGTCTGTTAGGCGTACATTCATATATAAGTATGAGAAAGAGTTGAGCGAGGACCGTGTCTTCTCCATTGAAAATTTTGGTGTTGCCTCGAATGTGGGATCATATAAGACAACGAGACACCCTTATAAGATTAACTTTCAATATGGTACCAAAATAAAACAGTGCGATGCAGTGGCGGAGCTATAGCCATCATTGTGTAGGCATGTGCCTGCACTAATAATTCCATTTTAGTAGTAATGGTGCACATTATGCAAACTAAGTGCCCATATTACTTGATAAATTGGTCAATTACTCAAATATATTTCTTCATCTTATAATGAATGATTTATTTGTAATACAATCTTGTTCTAAGTTGAATGATTATTTTAATTTTCAATGCAATCTTAACTACTCTCTGTCATAAAATGATTGACTTATTGAATGTTTCACATATGTTTATGCATAATTTGGATTTTTAATTATCTATTAGCAAAAAAAATTAAAAATAAATATTTTAAAAACATTCATAGAGACAAATCTAACATCTTATATGCTATTATTTGTCCTTACATATCAATAGAAAAATAGAGTCAAAGTATGCTATTGTTATGTGAATAATGTATATTTTAAACATGCTCAATCATTTTAGGACAAAGTGGATACCTTTTTTTATTGTTCACTAATACTTGCATTATTCTCAAATGAATAGCTTCCGCTTTATATTTATGACAATGTAAGTATATCAATACTTGATTATGAGTACTTTTATAAAAGTATTATTATTTCTCTTTCATTTATATATTATTGTAAGGTGTTTATTTTACTTTCAGCTTAGAAAATGTCAAATACCATGTGTATTTTTTTTTGTAAAATAGTATTTTTAGTATAATATATGAATATTACCACCACAATCTAAAAATTCTGGCTACGCCACTGGTGCGATGATAAGTTTGTTCCTGCTAGCATCTATGTGATCGGTGACCCTCGCGAAATCTTTCAATCCCAATATGATACGTTACTTGATTGGTAAGTTGTTTTTTGATGTTTGTTTAACATTGATTTTTTTAGTGTTTTTTTTTTATTTAGACATGTCACGCTGCTAATTAATATATTATTGTCAAATTTACCCGAAAAAAATAAATATGAATCAATTTAATGTCATTTCATCAAATTTTTTATTGTAAATGGCCGATTGTATTTTCACGTTCATATCATGCGAAAAAATATAGGCTTCAAAAACACGTCATCTATGCGTTTCATCTGTATCTGTTTCAACTAAAACCTCTCTTTGAATGGTATGTTTTGTATCAAATTTGATATTTTTTTTAGATTTTATTAGATTTAAACTGAAACCTCTCTTTTGTTTGATTTGTGATTTGTTTTAACAAATTTACCCGAAAAAAAATAAATATGAATCAATTTAATGTCATTTCATAAAAAAAAATTGTAAATAGCCGATTGTATTTTCACTTTCGTATTATGCGAAGAAATACAAGTCTTCAAAAACGCATCATCTATGTGTTTCATCTTTATCTGTTTCAACTGAAACCTCTCTTTGAATCGGTATGTTTTGCATCAAATTTGATATTTTTTTAGCTTTTTTTTTTTATATATTTAAACTCAAACCTCTCTTTGAAACCTCCCTTAAAAATATAGGGTTTTTGTTTGATTTGTGATTTGTTTTGAAATTTTGTGTTGGGTTTGGATCAGTGAAAAATTTGAGAATTGGTTTAGTGGGTTGGTGAAAGTTTGTTTTGTTGTTTGATTTTGTATCGATGAGTATTGATTTGCATATGAATTGGATTTTATGGGTTTCATGTGTTTATTTGTCAGATTTGATGACAAATAAAATTGTTCTTATTGAGGTTCAGTAGTTTGTTAGATTTTATGAAGATAATTCATTTACGTTTGCATTCACAGACTAGGTGTATACATCTGACACTGACTATTATATAAAAAAAATACAAATTTTTTAGTTTTTATGATTAATAAAATACATTATGTCAACAAATAATAATATACAGTATGTCGGCGTATTTTTGCAAAAATATTACATATGCTAAGTTTAACAATGAGTACATCTTATACTACAGATAATTAGTATAAGTATAAATCCAAATACTTTAATCGTTATGTGCAATGTTTAGATATTTCAAAATATATATAAAATTAACAAAATTAAGATGATATTTTTTTCCATATCAAATTTAAATTATAACCACACTTATAATTTTAAGATAACATAATATAAAATCTATACATTTGATCAAAAAAGTTTTTTATTTCCCGTGCTTGGCACGGATCACTATACTAGTTGAGAAAATTTAATTGGGAGGGGAGAACCCACATTTTTTTGGGAGGAGAGAATCTATCTTTAGTCCATGTTAAATGACGATAAAAATGTATACTTATAAAATGTTTAAAAGAAATTGGGATCAGTTATATATTTTGTTATAAATTCCTCCACACATTGATGGATATAAAGAACATAGATTAAAATATGTCATCTAGTTAAATAGATATCAATACATTGAAGGTCTGAGTGCAAGAATTCTATATTACGTTAATATGATCATCGAAGGGAGGTTTGTCCCTCACATGACGAATCAAAACTCTAATTCCAATGGGTAGATGCATCCACATTTATTTTCCGAGGGGGTTTAACAGTTTTTTTTTTTTTTTTTTTTACACCTA
>Ga0228710_1004075_pt1 | contig 23063 bp, 5 predicted proteins | sample MedpolnodulmetaG_FD_177995 | JGI IMG/M metagenome (GOLD analysis project Ga0228710, IMG submission 177995) | Root nodule microbial communities from Medicago polymorpha collected in Santa Monica, California, United States - pink nodules | ecosystem: Host-associated > Plants > Roots > Nodule...
CACAATGCATAAAGTGTAAAAAAACACAAATTCAATAAGCAACTTACTGTGAGAGTTGACTGCGAGACAGGATTTCACGGCGACGGCAAGAAAAGTTCTGGTTGATGATAAAGCTCAGAAAGGGATCTCAAGGCCGAGAGAATGAAGGTGAGGGTGAGAGAATGGCAGATATGAAGATTTCGGTGACAAGAGGGCTTGGGTTTCACGGTGACGAAAGGATTAGGGTATTCACGGAAGGTTCACGGTGGTTGAGAAGGGTTCACGGTGGCTGAGAAAGGTTCACGACGGCTGTGAGAAAGGTTCACACGAGAAGGATTTAGATCTGAAATGTGTTTTCAGATTGGAGGGTTTGGGGTGGTGAATGGGTAACCGACCTGTTTTAATGGGTAACCGACCCATATTTTCAGTTTGGGTCAGCTGATCCAGTTTCTACGCACACCCCTAACAGGAACTACAAATTCATAGAATTCAACAACAATTCTAGTTCTCAGTTTTGAATAATTATAAATCAGCGGAGGGAGAATGAGATGACTCACTTGTCGGAGGGTCTGCCGTCGGAGTGATGCACCGGCAAGGTTCCGGCTAGTGTGAAGGCGGTGATTCAGGAGAGTGAGATGGGAACTGATGACTACTGCCCTTTCTCTTTGTAAAATTAGTTGTTAAATATTATCTTATAAAATTGAAACTTTTGTAATTTTAGTCCTTACATAATTTTAATATTTCTTTAGTCCCTACGAAAAATAAATTTCTGCATTCAGTAGTAGCCCCTACTCAATTCAAACTTTTTTAATTTATGCTTAAACTCTTAAGTTTTTAAACAATTTTTTGCAGACGTGTTAAGAATATTACTAAAAGTTCCTCCGCGAAAAATTATCGCAAAATTTGATTTCTACGTCCAGATTTTCTTACTTTTATCTTTAACTTGTGTTGTTTTAAAAAATTCATATTTAATTCATTTCATGTTAAACAATTCTAAATTTTAGTAAATGAACCTTTCATAGTGTTCTAAACATGTCTCAAAAAATTTGTTCAAAAATTTAAGAGTTTAAGGATAATTAAACAAACTTTCTTTTAGCAAGGACTAAACTTATAAGTATTTTTTCTTTTGCAAGGACTAAAAATACTATTAAAATTATGTAAGGACTAAACTTAGAATTTCACAGTTTTATAGGGACCAAAAACATATTTAACCCAATATGAAATAACATAAAAGCAATAAATTTACGGCGATAAAGTTGAGACAAATGATGGTGAATATAAACTATTTTAGTTTATGAAAAACCAGTAAAAATATGTTACAAGCTCGTGATAAAATATGAATTATTAAATACTATCTCTGTCCCTATATGTAAGCATCATTTGCCTCTAATAAAAGGGTGCTTAGATATAGGGACGGAGGGAGTAGATATTTTGTAGTCATGAGTCTATTTGGATTGTTTTATTTTAGAGTTTCTGCAAAGCAGTTTATGCAAATAAAGAGGCTTATGTATTATTTATAAATTTGTTAAGATAGTTTATGAAAAAACAATTTATGAATATACAATTTTCGTTAATAAAATCTTATGAAATAACATTTTTTTTAAACAATCATATGAATTAACATAAAAGTTTATTTATTTGCATAAGCTCAAAATTATTTCTTATCAGGTAGATCCATATAGAGTACTTGAAAAAAAGAAATTTGAAAATATAAAAATGAATTTATTAGACTGGTTTGATTTAGGGTTTTGTTTTCCTTTGAGTTAATTCGATTTGAACACCCTGATACTATTAAAATACATCACAAAGTATATTTTATATATTCAATATATTTTCCCTACGTGGACAATCGCCCTCTCCAATCCCACTAAGCTCCACCACTTTTCGACGTGTTGTGTGCTTATGTAGAACACATCAGTAATCCGTGGGAACATGTGTTCTATAAGGGTTGGTTTAAGTTTAAGAATAACATTCTTGGGATTACATGACTAAAGAATGATTATACCCATGCTGCTACAAGGACGTTGAGAAAAATATTCTTATGTATAAAGATTTCTAAAAATTAAGTAACTTTTTATAACTTCACTTATTCTCGTATACTTATTCTTATATGAGAGGGTGAGAATGCGCATTCTGTTTGAATACTATTGATTTTAAAAATAGAAAAAAATAATTGTAACTTCCAACTTTCCTAGAAATGTCAAGTTATGTGCCAAACACTTTTTTAAAAAAATATCTAGAAATCAAATTTTCATATATACATTCGCGGATAAGTTATTCCTAAGAATAATTTTTGTGTGAGTTAAACAAACGCCCCCATATATTTAATCTGTTTTCATTTTTCTTTTATCTTTTATTTCTTTGTTACAATTGATTAACATATATATATAAACTATCTATATTCTTTTACAACTCTCATTAATAATTTATTTTTTTTACCTTCAACAGAAATCTCAATGTATCCACACGACTTACTCGTAGAGTACATTATGATACTGACCCTTGAAGTTGGGCTGACATCCAAATGATTGACTACACAAAATCAAACTCAAATTCTCTTTTTTAGGAAATATCAATGACTATTGAAGATTTACACACACAATTGAAGGAGTTAGGGTTTGAACCCTGATCAAGGTGTCTGACAAAACAATTTCAACTCATTTGATTATTGATTTTTAAAAAAAATCAAAGTTAGTAAGTGTTAACCAGATATCAGAAAAAAAATTAGATATCTTTAAAAGAAAGTGTTAATTAAATATACCACGTATGACATTTTTCTAATTATTATGCATTATTAATCGAGTCAAAAAGAATTATGAATCATTAACTATATACCAACTATGTTGATAAGTTTGAATTCAGTCAAGCATGCAACAATGTTAAATATTTTTACAAAATGATGTTTGTCATCCGTTGGTTTCTTCAAAAGCTCATAATCAATCTTTTCAGTTGCGCGTTGAGATATCCGATTAATATATTCATCAAAAGTATCTTGCCACGTGTCGACAACTTGTCACACTCTAATAGCCTTTAACAAAAAAAAACAAGTGAATGGTCAATGACGGAAATAGAAAAAGAAGAGAAAAAAAGGGTAATTTAATATTTTAACTTTCTGCAACTGAAAAATGGTCAAGGCTCTATTTGAAGAAGTCTTGTGAAATTCTTCACGCAGTATATAATCCCTCGCTTTCGTTCTCTCTTCATTCAATCGAGATCGATCGCACAACAACAACTTAACTTCAAACTTAATTCATAACGCGCGTTTCTTCATAATCGATTCTGTAAGTTCAATTCAAATTTTCATTTCCGTTTTTCACAAAAAAAATTCAATTTTAACTTCATGATTAAGCATTCTGCTGTAATTTATTTATGGAAGCGATTAGCTTAGTTAGGTTCTGTAATCCAGATCAAAATTTGCAATGTGGATGTCAAACTCTGTAATCTGAATTCTTCAATGCTGATTTTGACGCTGCTTAGCAGAATTTGAATTTGTTTTTGGTGAAAATTGGTTTTGACTTGTGATTATGGTTTAAGAGTATCTGAATTTGAAATGCTTAGTTATCATGTAGCTGCTAAAATTCATAGTTATTACAAGATGTTTTGAATTTTCCTTTTAAGGTCTGATTGAGAAGTTTGTCTAAACTTTCTCATAAACTAACCCAATCCCTGTCAACCATGGTGGCTTTAAATCTTCGGTAGTCTTTGATTTTTTGAAAGTAATTAGTTTCAATGTCTTAGGGTGTGTTTGATCCGGTAAAAGTACTAGAAAGAACAACACAACACAAGGTAGAAAACACATGACAAATTTTTTATGGTATTGAGCAACTTTTTGTCGTATACGATGTTTGGTGGACAAAACGCTATTTTGGTAAACTAGCCAGCCCATGAGTAATGTGGTTTCTTCTATACATTCACATGATATGCATGCATCCATGGCCAATTCAGTTGGATGGAAAGTTAGGTAGAATAGATGCATATGGTTGCACACACAATTGCACCTCCTACCTAGCTAGTATTCTACTTGTGTATTAAACTTGGTCTTTCCTTTGATTGTTGAAGGGTGACATAGTCGCTTCAGAGTTTGCATAAGGATTTGATTATTTTCTGGGTGCAAATTAGCTCAACTTAATTTTGGTAGACACTGACTGCATGGGAATAATGCAGCGCAGGTAAGAAGAAAATTGTTTTTGTAGCTTAACAGAGTAATAATTCTTTTCTTTGCTTTATATCTTTATATAAATATTTTATTTCTCTTTTATTTGCACTTGTTTTCTCTTTCCATTCAACCAAAATGCCTGAACTTGGTTACTATTTCTTCTTTAGTGTGCTTAAAAGATCAAATGACAGTACCCGGATTGTCATCACAGCACTTATGGGAATTGCCTTTGGAGTCTGTATTGGTATTTCAATTTCATCTGCCCATTTGTCTAAGGTAAAATTTACAGCCATTAATCTTTTTAGTGTTGCATCAGGCACTTGTCATCCTTTTAAACTTTCCCTTCATTTTCCTGGGATATTTGCAGATTAGCTTACTTTCAGGTGTAAAGAATTCTTTTGATGTACCTATGTCTGAAATAGGAAGATCTCATCCATTTATTGAATCATCTTCTGGAGCCAAACATATTGAAGCCCTAGGGTCAGCTAGTTTATCAAAGGTAATCTCCACGCTTATTCATTAGATGGAGTTGCATTTATACACTTATATTCTCAAAAAAGTAAATTTGCATATTTTGGGTAATAATTATCACTATATTCTAAGAGAACATCCTTTGGTTATTAGCACAGCTATACTAAGTGAAAGTGAAGCTGTTACTTGAAAGGTTGAATTTGATCTTTGTTTCTATATTTTCTTGGCCATGGTTTTATCTTCCATAAGACATGTTGGAATATGGTGTTAATAATCTTTCTCGGTGGCTAATGGCTTTGGGTTGAGAATATATCTTGAACTGCTAAACCTTCCTTTCTAATAAGACTTTAAGGTGTACAAATTGAAGTGTCGGATGATATTTTATTAAATAAGCTTTTTTTTATATATTTGTATTTTGATATTTATTTGTGGTTGATTTTTTATGATCTTGTTCTGTAATTGATTATATATAGATAGGATATAAAGCATACCAGATAGAAAAATTATCTCAAACTTCACTTCCACAAAGGAAGTAAACGTCTGCCTGTATGTTGAAAAAGTATACAATAGTAAGCTTTTATTCTAACTTGGATTTTTTGTTTTTAGAAGAAAAATAGTGATCAGGTTCTAGCATTCACAGCCTATCAACTACAAAACTGGTCACGAAATAGACTACTATTCGAACTAATTATTTTCTAGTTGTGTTGAACACCAATTTGGGTGCAAATGTTTAGGAATCAGGAGCTTATCAACTTTGAAGGTTGTCATAGACCCAACGATCATAACTCGCAGAAAATCAAATTCAAATCAACCATATCTCTATCTTATTGATTTCCATCTCATCAATCATTGCCTGCTGAAAATCAAATTCTAATCAGCCTTATCTCTATCTGATAGAGACCAACTGGTATTACCAAAAGAAATAGGGAAAATCCCGAATTACAGTAGAACTCCTAGAGTATTCGAGAGACTCTAGACTCTCCCAACGCCAAAAGGCCCCAAATCTATACAAAATGACAAGATGATCCCCTCTCTAATCCTTCTCTCTATTTATAGGCAGCATGCCTTATTTGGCCTAACTACCTCTCAACACACCCACTAAGTAATCCATTAGCTAACTAACTAACTACTTAACAAATAACAACTTCTTAACTAACAATAACAAACCTATCACTATCCTATTATATAGTATCTACTACAAAATATCTCAACATATCCCAACAGATACTAAGAGGCTCAACAGGCCCGTACATAATCATTAGGGACTGTCAATTTTTTTATTGTTTTTTGAGGTTAAGGTGCTTTCCAGAATTGTTTCTTGTATTGATTTTTGTTGCATTGCAGCTATAGATTTCATATAGCATGTCATTGTCATCATAATATAATTATACTTGCTTTAGGTGAGTAGCATTTTATTATATCGAACAAATCAAATATAATTTGAAATTGCTAATTTCACAGATAAATGCTTCATCGAATCCTCGTGGAGCTGAATCACTACCCCCAGGAATTGTTGTATCAGAATCTGATCTTTATTTGCGCAGACTATGGGGTGATCCTAGTGAGGTATATGACAAAATCAGTTATTTACTATACAAGAAATTATCTGTGGCTTATAGTTTTTACTTTTAGCTCTCATATAGTAGTACTACATTACTACAAATACTACTATAATTATCCTATACGAAATTGGAAGAATAAAAAAAACCACATATGTACACTCTCTGTGATGTCCGGCCGTCTCATTTGCATGTGTTGTTTATGGTTTGTGATGTCAGACACTCTGATTTGTATGTGTTGTCTATGAATTAATATGCCGAGTGTGTCATAGGAAAATAGGGAGCCATGCTTAACTGTTTTTTTCCCATACTTCAACCTCAGTTGAACTGTTCCCCCTGATGCATGGCCAAATTGGCTAGAGATTTGCACTAATCTCATTTGTGTCTTCATGCAGCATTTATGCATGCATGAAGACCATTGCATATGTGTCTGTCAGGTGATATGCATGCTGATAAGATTTTTTTTTTTTTTTGAGAGATGCATGCTAATAAGTTGTTGTCTTGATATGGATGGTGCTTAAATCTTAGACATATATTTCTATTCCATTTCGCAAATCTTACAGCGAAAACCATGAATTCTGCAGGACATAAAGAAAAAGCCAAAGTATTTACTTACATTCACTGTTGGTTATGATCAGAGGCATAATATTGATGCTGCAGTGAAAAAGGTTTAGAGATAGACTACATTTTTCCTATTTGAATCTATTTGTATATTTAGTATTTCACATTTTCTTCAGAAGTACTGACTATAAAATTGTTCTGTAGTTTTCTGATGATTTTGCAATTTTGCTCTTTCATTATGATGGTCGAACTAGTGAATGGGATCAGTTTGAGTGGTCAAAGAATGCAATCCATGTTAGTGCAAGGAAACAAACAAAATGGTATAACTTTTTTGTCCTTATTTGCATTTAACATGTGCCGTTCATGAGCTAAGTATTGGGGAATGAGAAGCCAATTGTTTGTGTTTACATTTAATTTGGAATTCTTAAAATAGCTTATCGTTATCAGGAATGATGCATTCTACTGCATCACTCACTTACTTTTCTTCACTTTGCTTCAAATTTTATATTTTACAGGTGGTATGCTAAAAGGTTTCTGCACCCCGATATTGTATCAGCTTATGAATATATTTTAATCTGGGATGAAGATCTTGGAGTGGAACACTTCAACGGGGACAAGTATGATTTTCATGTGGTAGTCGGCTTAAGTGTACATTGTATGCAATTTTCAGTTTGATTAATGTACTATATTCTACTCTATAGGTATATGGATTTAGTCATAAAACATGGTTTAGAGATCTCTCAACCTGGTATTGAGCCCAATAATGGATTGACATGGGAGATGACAAAGCGGAGGGGTGACAGTGAAGTTCACACGTATTACTTTGGCCTTCCTCTCTTTCTAGCTTTAAGCATTGATGTAATATAGGGTGTCTTATCTCATGATTCAAACGTTTTCTGAAATCATTAAACATTTATCTCGTGTTGGCAATATAGGGTTACTAACGAGAAACCAGGATGGTGTAGTGATCCGCATTTGCCTCCTTGTGCTGCGTATGCTCTCTCTTCCACTTTTGATATATCACTATGTGGTCCTTCTTTTCTCTGTCTATGCAGTTAACATTATTATTTCTTCTGTTATTTTAGATTTGTGGAAATTATGGCCCCTGCTTTTTCTCGGGAAGCATGGCGTTGTGTGTGGCATATGATTCAGGTATATTTTATTTTTCATGTCATGCCCCACATGATGGTTATTGTAATATATAACTGAATGAATAGGTAAACTTTCTTTTGTGTGATATGTACTAACTTTTTAAAGTTTAATCACCTGATGAACTTTCCGTTTATATGTTTGTAGAATGATCTAGTGCATGGATGGGGATTGGACTTTGCCCTCAGAAGATGTGTGGCGGTAAGGAGATTCTATTATCGTATATTCTTATCTATTTCTTCTCACCCATCCCTAATGCTGGGACTTTTATCCTTTTCGTTAGCCTTGTTAATTGCTTGATATGCTTCAATTGGTGATGTGTGGCTTCAGATGCTGAGCTCATAGGCTCAATAAAGTGATTTAAATCCAAGCATCATTTTATGTTTTTCTTTTTTCTTTTTAGCTTATCACACAATTTATTAATTTCCTGGTTTTATAATAATGTAGTATTGTGTTTGTGTTTCTGTTCTATATAATGAATTTTAGCTTCTGTTTTTTCTTAAATTACTATAGATTATCAGCATTATGGTCAATTGTAATTCTTGCTATGCATTCTATGGTTTCATTTATTCTTGAGTTGTTCAAAGTGGCTTCCAGAGTGTTATGTTTGTTGTCCTCAGAGTGTTATGTGTGGAAGATGTATATTTTGTGCTCAATACAGGGTTACATTCTCATCACTCAAATGAAATATTCTTGGAACATGAAAATTGGTTTAATCTTTAATCTGAATAAATCCGTTTTTTCCTATTTTAGCAGCCAGCACATGAAAGAATTGGTGTAATTGATTCTCAATGGATTATTCATCAAGTAATTCCTTCTCTCGGGAACCAGGTTAGTCATCACTGGCTTATAAAATAGTATGTCCACATACTTCTTTTGAGGGTAACATTCTAAGTTTTATGTTTTTATATATGCATATGCTTGTTGTTAGGATTATATGTTATGCTTGGTTGATCAGGTGGAAAATAAAAATCATTTCTCATTAAGACACATGAATCACAAAAAAAATCGAGTCTCGTCGGGGTGGATAATAATGAGACTCGAATTGAGTCTCTTATACTGCCTATTTTTTTCCACATAAGATTCAAATTAAGACCTTAGCGAGAAACCAAACTCTTTACCATTTGGATCAATATGTGTTGGCAATAAAAGTATATTTTCACATAACAATCTACATTAAAGATATCTGGATTGCGTTGTTCAACCTTTCAATTTTTTTCCCTCTTTATCTTCTCCACTCACTCAACCAAGCATAGCTGTGGTGTTTGAACTGTAGAAGTTGATTCTAGCAGAGGTTTCAATGAGATAATGAATATGTCATAAGCTGTTTCTATAAGTTCTCACAAACACTCTTGCAAGTGCTTATGCTAGTAGATAAAATCAAATAAGGCAATCCAAATAGGTCCTTGAAGGGGAATGAAAAGACAAATATGACAGCTAGACGCAAAAATAGTTGCTTCTACTCGCCATAACAATCCATTTGGGCCTTGTTTTATTTTGCAAGTTTTTTTGTATTAATTTTATGATATAATTTTCAGGGACAATCCGACGACGGAAAAGATCCACGGGAGGCGGTATGTGCATTTCCTATATAACAATGTTACTTGCAGTTTTTTTGCACACACAACTACCCAATTGACTTCTTTCAAAAATCTACTAGAGCTACATGTATCTCGGGTTATGACCTTCAAAAAAAGAAAATACATTGGGTTGTTAATGCAATATCAGTTGTCTTAGTAACATTACTCAGTCTCTTAAAAACAAATATTTTGTGATTTTTTATGCTACATGTTGTGCTTTCTTTTACAAACTAATACTATTCTTGTCTGGTATCTCTTTTAGGTCCGAAAAAGATGCAGAACTGAATGGGCGGAGTTTCAAGCCCGCCTAAGCAATGCTGACAAGGAGCATCTCAATGAACTAAAACAGAATGGGAAGGGTTGATACATGCATCTTCCTATTGTACATGTTTAAAATATACTAGGGGGCTTTTGCTGTGTATTGGTTTCTTTCTCCCCTCTGAGTATAATTTTTGGTAGACAGTGTACCATTTTAATATTTTTTATATAAATGATAACATTCATCAATGTAACTATTAGATTCAAAGTTTTAAGGTGGTCGTGGAGTTGGAAAAAAAAGTCTCAGAACCAAACCAATTACATGCAGTTTGGTTTGAGTTTGAAATGAAGTAACCAACTACTGAGACCAATCTGAATCAATTTGAATAGTTTGGTTTAAATTATTGGATTCATTGAGTCAATTTACAGATGCCTAGCGGGTTAGTCGGTTCTTGACTTAGCATCCCATTAAAGGGTGAAATTTCGGTTCTACCTTGAACCAAACAGACTCGCAACTTACACGGGTGGGTTAGCCAAGTTTGTAGCATAAGAGTAGCATAAGAGCATCTCCATCGCTCGTCCCTTATGCTGTCTCTTAAAATTAGTTAATGCCACGTTATTTTTCTTAAGCGTTGGATCTGAATGACGTGAACCTTACTGTCCCTTATTTTTGTGTCATCCCTTACACAATAAACCCATCTCCCTTACATTAAAAAAACAAATATTTGAGAGACTCGTTGTAAGGAACTGGGAATTGGAGTAAAATCAACTTATGTTGATGACAAATGATGTGGCATGTGGGGACCATTCAATAGACCCAAATTGTCAATTTCATGTGTTCTGTTTTATTTAGGGCGGACATAGATAGCGTACAAACTAGTCTAACACATGCAAGGCTAGACAAAACCAATAGAGAAAAATCTCTCTTCATACACAACATGTTATGTTCACTATGATACTTGCGGGTCTCTGCTCAAAAGAAGTGTTAAACAGGCAAAAATTTCAACAGCTTAGTGCACATTTTTGCTATCTATCAGTGTCAACCTATAGTGGTTTGTATAAGATTTTTTTTTAACAAGAGGGAACTAGAAGGAAATGTGTCATGTATTAGGAAATAAGGAGTACGGTTGAAGTCTGTTGAATGTGGTTGGAGAGGTTTTTGCTTGAAATGACAGATTTCTAGTCTAGAAAGAAATGTTGGTTTCACTCACCTTCCTGACTTGTGACTCAAGATTCGTTTGGAACACAATTTTATGAAAGCTACGTGAGACAAAGAGTTTGGTAATGACATTTGATGTAGAATGTACATCATTCTATTGGACCAAAACACCCTCTTGATTTTAACATTTTAGCTGCCGAATCAAACTTTGTCTATTCATAATGAAAACCACAAGCACAAGAACTCAAAGCATAGCTAGGCACAGACGGATCCACAATTTTTTATTTGACTGTTATGATTATTGTTTTTATGAACTTTTATTTGATCATTAGTTTTCTTTATAATCTTATATGTTTTCTACTAAAAAATTAAGTGATGCATCCTCTAAAATTATTGAATTTTGTTGTGATGAATTAAATACACAATAACGCGGGAGATAAATTATTCAATACTTATTTGATCACATATATAGAGAAATATATTTTTGAAAGTATTAAAAATAAAAAATATAAAATAATTTTAAAATATAAAGTGAAATATATTGTTCGTTAGAGTATTTGTCTAAAAATGCCAAAGTCTATCCCCATAATAACCCTTAAAAAGCATCCATCGAACACTATAAACAATCAACATTTTTTTAGGATTTCTACGACCAGGTACATGTACCACCTCTGAAAACTTAGTAATAAAGACATACATGCACATAATCAATGTCATTAACCTCCTTGCAAATTAAAGTACTCCACCTTGTACAATTTGACCGTGTTATTGGGATTATATCTTAACAACGACACGTAATCTAAAAAGGAGTAATGCTAAGAACACTTTCTTTTCAAGAGGAATGTTAACAACACTCACTTTTCAATACTTTCTCTAGCACTTACTCCCTCCGTCCCATAATAACTGAGTCATTTGCAAAAATATATTGTCCCAGAAAAATTGACCCATTTCACTTTTCAATACAATATTAATTACTTTTTTTCAATTATAACACTAATTAATACCACTTTTACCACTCCCAATTCAATATATTATACTTTGCATTTATGATAAAGAAAAATGCACGAATCGTTGATAAAGGCACTCAAAACCATTTTTCTCTCTCTTTCACTTATACACTTTTTTTAATAAGTGCGAAATGAGTCAAGGGCTCAGTTAAAATGGGACGGAGGGAGTACTCTTTTATTGGATGTAATCAATGTATGTCCCACCACTTTGTGTGGGTTCAATTTTCAAAGTGTAGATCCATAATAATTTAAACCAATAAAAGAGTGAGTATTAAAGAGAGTGTTTAAAAGAGAGTGTTGCTAGCATTACTCATCTTTCTAATATTTTCTATAACACTCACTCTTTTATTGGATGAAACTAATGTATGTCTCACTACTTTTAGTGAAACCCATTTCCAACGTGTGAGACCCGCCTTAATTTAAGTCAATAATAAAGTGAGTGTTTGAGAGAGTGTTGCTAACACTACTCATCTCAAAAGAGGCCAAACATACAAAAATTGTGGGTGTAATAATAACTTACATTGTACATGTTAGGTGCAAATGAAAGGCAACATATATGATAATTTAAGAAAAAGAAAAACTTAAAGGTCCAATCTAAGAATGTAGTCAAACATAGTTACACCCAAAAATATATATATTTTTTTAAGGAAAGTTGCTTATAGCATTTCATTAAAGATAATATTGTTTATACAACGCGGGATATTAAAATAAATGACAGGACTAGCTAAAGAAGTGGTCTCCCCTGCAAGTGCATGAGCTGCCGCATTCGCTTGTCGCCTAGTGAACTCAACCCGAGAGTTTGTGAACAGGGGCGGAGCCAGGATTTAAACATCGAGGGGACCAAGTTTAAAAGGTAAAAATAATTTCTCAACCATGGGGGACCACTATTCTACATTATACAATATTGACTATATCCTACATGAATATTACTAATATAAAAAAAAAAATTGCAAAACGTGGGGGGACCACGGCCACCCTTGACCCATGGTCCCTCCGCCCCTGTTTGTGAAGTTACACCCAAAAATATTAGTTACTATTATTTCATTTTCTTAATATACTACTTCTACCCATGAATATAGATTTCTTTAATTGGTAAGAATAGAACAAATCAATGCACAACCAATATGAGTTGGATCTACCAAAACGATCTAAATTTTCACAACACCGCAAATTAAAGTTTGATTATCAACTAAAGATATGCATATTCAATATTCAACAATGACTCGAATATGATTATTTCTAGTATAGAGAAACAGATCGATACACAAAAGTGTACAAACAACATGGCCTATTTTTGTAATATTCAAATGACGATGAAAAACCAAGTCTCGTGTTAAGGGTGTCTCAAATTCACAATCTGTTGTTGACTGCCTTGCTTCAAATGACCGTAAACTACCGTCATACCCTTAAGTTAACAGCGTTAATTAGGCACCAACTAACCAATAATAAAAAATATAAAAGCCACAAAAATTGCATTCTCATACAAGCTCACACACCCTTCAACATCCATTGCATACTCATTCTCTCTTCTCTAACCATTCTCTTTCTCTCTACCTATAAACGTTGAGGCATTTCTCCATATTTCCAAATTAAGGTCTGATATGAAAATAATTAATTAAGCCAACTCAGTTATATATGTATATATGAGTAATATATAATATATGATTGCATTTTATGATCAATCATGAGTTTAATTTGTACATATTAGTTTCTATCTTTTATTTCATTTGATAATTTTGTGTGATCGATCATATCCAGGGCCTCCTACCACAAACTAGTTTCAAGGTCGATCTCAAATTAATATATCATTTTTCACATTCCTCTTCATCAATATTATATAAGCCAGGTATGTGCTAATGAGTTCATTTCCTTTAAGTACCCAACCATATAAAGTAAAGCTAAATAGCACACTGCTGATTACTTACCTACTAATCTACCATGCTTGTGTTATCTAAATACCAATGTAATGTTCGTTTTTTCCGATCAAAATAATGAAAGTTACAAAATTTTAAGTCTTATTTTTAAAATAAGTTTAATATAACAAAATAAAGAATGTGATTCACTTAAAGGGAAAAAAAAGGACAGTATGTATGTAGACGATATTAAACCGAAATACATTACCGGAAATGACTCTTTGGGAGAAAAAATAATGAGAAATTTTAGTATATAAGATGTTCGATTTGTCTCAATGAATATTTACAAAATATCATTTTTTACTAAGTTTTTCTAATAAATAATTAAATATATTAATGGTCAAAATTGTACATATGTAAAATTCAAACTATGTAAATTAATATGATACAGATAAAGTAATATTTGGTCAAACTTTTTGAAATAATATTATATATACTTTTTTGCAACGGTAATATTTTATAGACTTATAATATTATATAGGAGTATACTTTTTATTTTGTTTCAGAAATTAAATAATATTATCTATATTAGTATTGCTTATTGAGAAGAACCTTGAAGAAGAAGAAAAACTTTGACAGAAAATGGGAGAGATGGGGAAGTTCCAATTGGGTGTTATTGGTGCATTGTTTCTCTCAGTAGCTTCTTCTGTCTCCATTGTCATCTGCAACAAAGCCTTGATGAGCAAGCTTGGCTTCCACTTTGGTAAGTCCTAACTATCATTTTGTTTCTCACCCTCTTTCAAAAATCAAATTCATAATTAGTAACCAAATAATTTATTATTCTACTAACTTTAAATTATCATTATGATTTTGATTTTGATATGGGTCAGCTACAACGCTTACAAGTTGGCATTTGATGGTCACATTTTGTACACTTCATGTGGCTCAACGTCTAAACTTGTTCGTGACCAAATCCATTGACATGAAAACAATCATGCTTTTTGGATTTTTAAATGGTGTTTCCATTGGATTTCTCAACTTGAGTCTTGGATTCAACTCTGTTGGCTTTTATCAGGTTAAGAATACTTACTCCGTCCCATTTTGTTCGTAGTTTTAGCACTAAAATATGTATTAGTTTAAAGAAGTCTAAATTGTTTAGTGTATACTCCATCCGTTTCTAAATATAAACAAAATTTACTTTTTAGGTTCATCCATTTAATGATGTATGTGGTTCATAATATGGACCTCATACATCATTAAATGAATGGACCTAAAATATCAATTTTGCTTATATTTAAAAACGGAGGGAGTATGTTTTAAGTTGGTCTCTTAACGTTTAAAAATTTAATTTGTCTCTTACATCACTAACGTCGGTATAAGTTCATACATGTGTGCATCAAATGTTGAGTTAACTCTATCTAAAATGTTCATGTGACAGCGACATCTCAAAAGTTATTCATGTGTGCATCTCTTATATCTATGTTGATGTTTTAGACAGAGATTTGACTAAAAGAACAAACGTTGGTCGTATAATAGACCAACTTGATACTTTTAAAATGTATGGAATCAATTTAAAATCTAAAATAAACGTAAGAGACTAAACATGGAATTTAGTCTATAAAAAATATTTATTTTATTATATTAATTACTCCTGCAAGTCATTTTAATCAAAAAGAAACAGTTGTGTCTTATATGAAATTTTATCATTTCAATAAAGTGTTATTATTATTTTTCAATTCTATTTTATGATTAGTATGAGAGGGTAAACGATAGTTTACAAAAAAAGGATAATATTTTTTTATTCATATATCAAAATCTTAAATGATTTATAATATGCTGAGGAGGAAATATATTTGTAACTTTTTTATGTGTTTTTAGTCTATGTACTTTTTTTCTAAAACTTGATTAATATGAAGATAGTAACTATGAAGTTTTTCTTGGTTTTCTTTTAACATCAAAATTTATTAAAATAATGAGAGAAGTGTAAAGAATATTTAACCACGAGACGGAAAAAAATACCAAATATTTTCTCGGTTTCAAAATGATTGTAGCTTTGAAATGATTGTTTTGTAGATGACAAAACTTGCGATCATACCATTCACAGTGATGTTAGAAACCATTTTCCTAAAGAAACAATTCAGGTAAAAATTAAATTAAAAGACTAAGTACTTGTTTATATTCATTAAATAATAAATAGTGGTCACATGCTAATGATCCCTTGTGCAAATTTATGCAGCCAGAAAATAAAATTCTCTCTATTCCTATTACTTGTTGGAGTTGGTGTTGCCTCTATCACTGATCTTCAACTCAATTTTGTGGGAACCATTCTTTCCCTTCTAGCAATCATAACAACATGTGTTAGCCAAATTGTATCCTTTATGGTGATTTATTGTTGTTAATTAGTTATGATGGCTTAAAGGTGAAGAAGATTTGATATTTACATTTCTTAACTTAGTGCTTAATTTAGCTAACCAACACAATACAAAAGAAGCTTAATGTTTCTTCTACACAGTTGCTCTACCATTCAGCTCCATTCCAAGCAGCAATTCTTTTTGTTTCTGGCCCTGTTGTGGATCAATTGCTCACCAACCAAAGTGTGTTTGCCTACAAATATTCTTCTACAGTCTTGGTAATGTTCAATCCTAGTTGATTTAAATGGTCAAAGTTGTGAATTACATGGTAGATTCGCTTATGTGTCAAAGTAGTGCATTTCAAAATAATAATAAATACTTAATAAGAGGGTGTTTTATATGCAAATGTTTTTTTTAAGAAGAGTTGTTTTTATATGTAAATTTTAGTGGCTAATTTGTTAATGTGATGAGAAAATGTTAGTAGCAAAAATCAAATCCTAGATGTCTAGACCTCATATATAGAATTTCTTGGTGTTCCAACTGAATATTTGCTTTGGGGACAAAAATCATATTTAATCATAGGATATGATAGAGACTAAAAATATGTTCATGATGTTACAACCTAGTTGTTTGGTTGTTAGAACATTTTACGGTTTTAATCCGGGTTATTAAGGGTGTGTTTGGATTGAGGGTTTAGGAGGGGAAGGGAGGGGAGGGTTTGTTTTTCTTTTTTTAATTACAAACTATATAACATGTTTTTCTAAAATAAATTACGTGTGATTGAAGTATTATATGATCGTTTATCATGTTGATATGTTAACTTTTTAAAAAATATTTCATAGTGTCCGCTTTTTAAAAATGAAAAGTAAACCCTCCCCTCCCTTCCCCTCTTAAACCCTCAATTCAAACACACCCTAAATTTTTCCTTTCTAGGGTGTATTTATTTGACTATGTTTTGGCCATTAGGCCAATAGCTAAATAAAAAAATAGAGACTAAAAATATATTTAATCTAGTATGAATGTTTACTATTGCTAAAATTACCATATGAAAAGGATTGATAATCTCGAGCTTTTTTTTTTTTGAAAAAACAAACAGGCATTCATCATCCTATCCTGCTTGATTGCTGTTTCTGTGAACTTCAGCACGTTTCTAGTTATTGGCAAAACATCACCTGTAACTTATCAAGTACTAGGCCACCTCAAAACATGCCTTGTACTAGGCTTTGGCTACACATTGCTCCATGACCCCTTCAATGGAAGGAACATTATTGGAATATTGATTGCTATTTTTGGAATGGGTTTGTACTCTTATTTCTGCTTAGAGGAGAACAAAAAGAAACAATTATTAGGTGATCTGCCACTGGCCTCTCAGGTACTCAATTAATTATCTTCACGTTCTTCTCCCTTTGTTGATTTCTTTAATTTTATTTGATATATTTATTCTGTATAATATCAATATACAAAGAGATATATCAATTTGAATTGTCTTTTTTCTTTGGTAAAAATACTGTTTAATAAGCATGCCCTTAATTTTGGGAAATTAAATTAAACTATTACTAGTATAGTCCATAAAAATAGCTTTTATGTTAAAAGCAAAATATTATATTGTTTGTATCATTGAATAATATAAGCACATGTTGTTATAATTAATTTGTAAGGCACAGCTCTCAAACATTTATGCTTATATCTAAAAGAAATAAATAATTCAACTAAAATCCAAGACAGACAAAAAAAAAAGTTTGTTTAAAACTCCACTTTACAACAATTTAGTTATTCAATAATTTTTTTTTTTTTTTTTTTTATAGTTTAAAGACAAAGATAGCTCACCCATTTTGGTTGGAAAAAACATGAATAATCAAGAAGAGGAAAATCACGAGGCTAAAAAATTTAGCAAGGATTCTACTAATTAAAACAATAGGCTTATTATATTTTATGATTTCGCATATTTTGGGTGTTTTAGCTCTAGGGAACTTGAAATGGGTGTATATCAAATTTTGTTAATAAAATTTATGTAACTTTAAGTAAGTGAGTTATCTTTGACAGTCATATACTAGGCTAGATTAAATGTAACTTTAGCGAAATCATAATCTATTAATCCTTTCAGACAAAACGAAGATGATCTAAGGGTTGACAGTCGCTGGGAAGAGGGAGAAACCCATTGTGAATCATTCTCCATTTGAGTGATCAAGAGAGTGAGGCAAGTAATAGGGTAAGAAGTGAGATACATGACCCAACATTGTGTATAATCTGGTGATAGTCACATCATTGGATCTAGATGAACGGTCCAGATATAGCGTCCTAGCTGTGATCTGGTGGGAGTTAAGACGTGTCCATGCCATGGACCGCCAAGCGTTTAATTCCATGGTGGCCCAGGTCCGAGCTCGGATTGGGTCTTGGCCCAGTTCGAAACAGTTTCCCTCCAACATATATGTGTCATCGAGGGAGTTAGGATTGTAGCTTGTAGCTAGCCTTTGAGAGTTTGACTTCTAGAGAGGGGACCCCTTATTTAATTGCGTCCATTGTTCTCCGTTGGTGAGCATTTGAACCAGCCTTTTTTTCTAAAAGTGTTTATTGGTCGTTCATGATCTGTTATGCCTTTTGCTATTTCTAATGCCATTCTGACCTTCGGTGGCTAGGTTTGTTGTCTTATCTGTGTTTGTGGGGTGCAAGGTTTTTGGTATGAACTGTTGAGGCAAAATCCCTGATTAATTTTAAAGATAACAAATCTTAATGATTAAAGGATTAATTGACTTTGAATGGTTTCTTGGTATTTAATTTGTGTTATTGAGTGTTTAACTAAGACAAGAACAAAAAATAAATCAATCCAAGAAGAAAGCAATCAAAGGACATTAAGACTTTTGAACCCAGTCAGAGCTTAGAAAGTTAGACATAGTTCAGAAGGTTGTTCTTATGGTTATCAAGAACAAGCCTAGAAATTCATGAACATTATCAAGAACATGCAAAGTTCACATGATATAAATAAAAGCTCAGTAAAGTACTTTGAATTAAATCAATCAAGGAATAAAAGCGTTTATTTTATTAAAGTCAAAAAGGCATCTTCAATGTTCATTCAAGACTATGAACAATTGAAGTAGGAAACATTAGGAATATTCCATTAAGAATATCATCCTAGATGTTACACATACTACACTTCATTGATGTTTCACTATTAGGAATTGATTACATCAAATGCGAGTCTTACAAATCATCCTAAGTGAAACAAAGGAACATTCTGAATTCAAAAAGTTCATTTCCCACACATGCTTCCAATCTGACAGACAAGTACAGTTGGTGAAAAGTGAAAGCAAAAGCAAAAAACCAACTTTAATCTTATTCAATTAGAATTAGACGTGTATGAGAGTTGGTACAGTACAAGGATCAGAAAATGGTGGCATTTAGTATGGGAAAGGGAAGTATTTTCCCACCATGGGAAAGTTGAATTTTTACCATTAAATTAAAGAGGTGTATTGATCTTATAATGGTCTACCTACACCTTATTTCTTTCCTTTCTCTTTCACCTTTCTTCATCCTCTAGAACTGGAATTTTACAATCAAATCAGATGCAATCTGTAGCGATCCAAAATTGAACTGTCAACATATGTTTTACGATTCTCTACAAATTTAGCTACATGGTTCCAACACTCATTTAGTTTCATTGTTCATCTTCCCAAAAGGCCTAAGTTAAAACAAAAAATAAATAAAAAATCGATTAGTTTCATCAAACAACATATCCAATTTTAGATTCAAAAACCTTCTCTCCCACCAATCTTTTCTTCAATTTCAGATTTAAAACAAAAGCTACATATCTGATCAACAAAAAATTATTTCAATGGATTTAGACTCATTAATTTTGTTTTTGTAATAAAGCTTAGATTTTATAGGTTTTAATTTTGTTGAATCTTCACTTCTGGATCCATTGTTTCATGTTTTTCTTTTCTTTCCAGAATAACAATGGATCCAATATTTCATTGAAAATGTTTGGTTTATTTTTTCTTTCATTGACAAGTGAAATTAAGTGAAGATTGTTTAATGGCAAAGGTTGAAGGATGAAATTAAACATGGTGTGGTTGCTCTTGAGGGTGGAGAGAGGAGGTAGAAAGAGAAATTGAAGTGGATTTGATACTGACAGACCATGGTAAATCTGTGTTCTTGGTTAAATCTAATGGTTTAATCTAATTTTCCCATGGTGGGAAAATACTTTCCATTCCCACCATAAATGTCACCTCAGAAAATCCCCTAAAGCATGGGCATGAAGTGACAACTCCACTTTTCTCTCTCCTGTACAAGTTCCAAGACAGATTTGGAAAGGTTTTTGTCCAACAACATTTTGAAGTATGTACGAAGAACATAACTCATGGACAAGCCCAGAAATTCATGCGACGTTTATATGATGAACTCAAAAACACATCTGACATTCATCCTTGTGAACTTAGGAACAATATCTTGATGAACACAGCAACATCTGAAGTATTCTGAAAAAACACGATAACATTCTAAAGTATTTGAAGTTCATAATGTTGATCAAGACTTTTAAGCAAAAGATGCTAAGTCCTAGGTAAGTTTATACATAGGAACTATTCGTGTCATGGGAAAGAAATCTTTTGAAAGAAAGTTATGCACGTGAAGATGGACACGAACCTCTGTTAAAAAAATGGTGTTTTTTTTTCTTTTACTACATTGCAGTTGTTAGTAATAATTTATAGTTATCTTTTTATCTTGTTCTTTCATTTTTATTTATCAAAATCATTGTCTATAAATGAAAAAACATTTATGGATAATTGGATTTACTTTTCGCGGATGTAATGATTTAACTTGTAGCCCAACCGATTTTTGCAACAATTTGTGCTAGCGTTGAACAAAGTTCATATAAAAAGATCAAACTACGAGTATTTAATTTAGCATATTTAATTTATGATAACCAAATGCATGCTATGATCCTTGGGATTCTTAGGTTGCACGTTAAAGTTTTTGTCAACCACTATTTTGATTCAAGAAAGAATTAACATGGTTTCAACTCAAAAACAAGAAACAATAAGTATAGCAAAACATAAATATATAGAGAAAAAAGAAAGATTCAATAAGTTTAGAGATATCATACATGTTTTGATTTCAGCGCAATTGAACCATATTATTTTGATGGCGAGTTACAAGTGCAAGAATTTGAACGATTATCAAATCATTCAAAATTCTTGGAGTTCAAAGTGGGGTGATGGCAGTTTTTTTTACATAAGGAGGAACCATAGTCATTTTTATGTTCAATGCGAAATATTATGACATACTTATTTTTCAATTATGAATGAGTTCAATTTTCATTTGTTTTGAATTATTTCATTTGATTTGGCGTTAAGGTAATGTTCAATTAGTGATCATTGGGACACCATATTTATCATTTCTAAAATTTATTGATATAAACTTGAGATTATGGTGCATGTAAATTAGTTATTGATGTGAATTTGAGTAATGTTGTATCAACTTTAACTTAAATTTTTTTAACAAGACAAATGTGAGGCATCTTTAACGTTAGTCAAATAATTATGACTTAATTTTTCCAGTCATGAATTTAGTATATGAAGCAAAACAACTTTATAATACAAAGTCACGTTTAAAAATTTAATGTCTCTATAATTTGTGTTTTCTAATTGTTGCCTTGAAATCAATTATTATTAATGATAATATAAATGATAATTTAAAACAATGTTTTTTTTAAAACGGAAACAAGGAAGGCATTAATGGAAGTAAAGATTAAGAAGGAATAAAGATGTATCATAGGTGTTTGATGTAGTTGTTGAATGAGATGGTTTATTTTATTGTTGTGTTTATATCTGCAATCGACTGTAATATTCTTAGTTACCACTATTAAACTACGCAATCAATAATCTATGAATGATTATATAATTTCGTTGACTGTTTTCTAAACAATTATTTTTTCGTAGTTTGTTAAATTATTTTTTGTTACTTTATAGCTAAATCATGTTATATTTATTTTCAGTAAATTATACTAATATAGTTTTTTAAAAGTTTACTTATTTATGTATACATTAATTAGGTTGTTGTTTATGTATAATGTAATTTTTAATTAAATATTATAAATCACCTACTATATTGATTATTGAACCATATTATATATTGTATATTCTTTATCATTTCAAGGTTAAATAATTGATAATGCAATTAGAATTTATAATATTTAAAAATAGCTATCGATGTGGTTTTGTTTTGAATTGGTTTGTGTTTAGAATAAAATATGAAGTTAAATTATCAAACAAATGTTGTGTGGTTATGTCTTGGTTGTTGAGGATTTTTCAAAAACAGTTTAAACAAATATTTGTATCTTTATTTTTGTTTTTATTGTTACTCCAAGTCGTTATGAAACTGGTTGTGAGACATCTACCATGAAGTTAGTCATTGTTGATGATGATGGAGTTAGTAATCTATAGCAAAACCTTTTTAAAAAGTTTAATCAAGTTGGTAAGATGGAAACAAAGAAGATATCAATTTAGGTTAAGAATGAGAGAGATTGAATATATATCTAGGAATGTTTTGTTAATCAAGTGACTTCAAACACACAAGAGGGGGGTGAATTGTGTTCTTTAGAAAACGATTTAAAATAAGCACTTAAAAAAAATGTTTTAACCAATTAAAATAAAGTGCTTATAAAAGTTTTAAATAAATATAAAAATAGATATGGAGAGATAAAATAAATGACAAATAAAGTAAAAGAGATAAAAGGATGAGAGAAAAGACACAAGAAATTTATACTAGTTCGGCCTAAAACAACAAGGCCTAGTCTAGTCCCCAAGGAAAAGCCCCTTGAGATTTTCACTGCTCAAGCTTTTAATTAGGATAAGCTGGCAACCTTTACAAATAACGAGCACTCTCCAAACAAAACAATCCTTTGTAGAAGAGTCTCTAAACCCAAGAGATATCACCTCTCTTGAAACCTTGGGATCGCACCCAATACAAATAAGAGTTACAATAAT
>Ga0228710_1004077_pt1 | contig 23062 bp, 9 predicted proteins | sample MedpolnodulmetaG_FD_177995 | JGI IMG/M metagenome (GOLD analysis project Ga0228710, IMG submission 177995) | Root nodule microbial communities from Medicago polymorpha collected in Santa Monica, California, United States - pink nodules | ecosystem: Host-associated > Plants > Roots > Nodule...
AAAAAAAAAAAAAAATATATATATATATATATATATATATATATATATATATATACACACATACATACTCCATCTAATCTAATTTCATAACATATAAAATTGTTAGAAAAAATAACGGTAGAATCAGACACACTGAAGCAACGACAAAGCAAAGAATGCCACATGATAAGTTTACGAGAGAACGGGCACATATGTCAACCCACAGGTAACAAACAATAACCAAGGAAAAAAGAAATCTAATGTTTTTTTTTTAAGGAAAGAAATCTAAAATAAAATTGAGGACAATTTTGAAACAAAATAAAATTGTAAACATCACACATTCCCTCCCCTAACAAAAACTCTAATTTGAGAGGGGCAATAAATGAGTTTATGACGGATTTTACTCCCATTCCTCCCCCCTCCGTTTAAAAAATTGAACAAAACACAAAAACTTAAAAATGTTCTCTCTCCTTCCCTTTAAAACCCCCCGAACTAAACGGATCCTAAATATACAAGCATTCCCATTACCTGAGATGGAGCCAATTAAGCCAACCAACTCATCAACTACAATACGTAGAATCTGCAAAAAAAATTATGGGCAAGAAGCCAATATTTATACCCCTTACATCAATCCTATCCATCTCTTCCTCTTTAGGTTAAAAACAAAAGTTAGATAAGATGCCACATTCTTAAAACTTACCATGTAGATATTAATTCTTTGACTTCTTTGGACACAATATGATTATAGATGGTCATGGTTTCAAATGGGTAAAAAATAAGCCAAAATTTAATTTTATTATAGAGAAAAATAAGAAATAGAGGTGTGGGAAAAAGCAAAAATGAATTACCACTTTTTTAATATAAATTAACACATAAAATTTCAATCCTAATATAATAGTAACACATAAAAAACTACAAAACTCATATAACATTTGTTAGATAAAGTTTATATCTTTCCAATAAAACCAGTAGGATTCAAATTTAAAACCTTCAAATCCAATACATGTATTTTTACTACTAGATCAACCTCTTGAAGTTTTTCATTATATTAGGTAAAGTTGATTTTTTAAACTTCAAGCATATAACGTGTTAAAAAAGATAAATCTCAAAGCTATATTTTTCTCTCTTGTGTCAACCGTATTTTTAAGATTTAATTTTTCTTATACTCTTTTTAGTAGATAAACTTTGTTTTGCAAATTAAATTTTAAACAATTAGACAATTGAGCCACAAAAATATAAAGGAGCGCAAACAAAAATCGTATAGGTATAATTAGGGATGGAAACATGTTAGGTCGAGTTAGGCTTTGAAAGATTTAAGTTTGGCCTATAAATTTTTTCTAAGGCCTAAGTTTGGCCTGCAACCTGTCATAGGCTTACTTTTTAGACCTGAGTTTAGCTTACTGAATATCTTATATTACCTACTAGCCTGTTTAGAAGCATATATCGTATTAACATTTTTAAATAAGCAATATGATCTAAGTTTAAATAGACTAACGAACTAATATATTGATTAGATTAAACTCTCCTTTGTTAATCGACATGAGTTTTTAGGGAGTTTGATTGTGTATCATATTTCAATTCTAGTTTATAATAATGCATTTAAATATGCAAAAAATTAATGTATATTAATAAACTTAAATTATTGTAAAAGTTAACAAATTTATATTTTAATTCAAAATACAAAATATATGGTGCCCCTAATATGGTCCTTATTTTTAAGGATGTACCCATGGTCCCTTCAAAATGACCTTTAATTACAGGTTACATAAACAAAAATTGTTCCATGGTCCCACGTAATAAAAAATTATTTTTTTAAAGTGAACATGAGTAATTACTTCTACGCCCTTCAGTATAAGCCAAAAATTCCCAAGTGGAGAAGCATTTTCCTCCTCTCTTTCTCTCTCTTCAAGACAAAACAATTCTTCCTCTTCTTCATTTATCTCTCCTTCACCTTCATAAAACCTTAAATCTTAGAAACTCATTTATTTTCCTCCTTATCTCTCTCTGTTAATTGCTCCTGAATCATTCCTCCTTCGTATACACACTCGCGATTCTCGAAGCAATTTCTCCTCTCGTCCAAATTTGCGATTCAATCACCTCCAGCATCAAATTACTAGTTTATCAAATTCTTAACCACCACTATTGTACTCGTATGGAATTGACCGGTTCTATACTATCACAACTATCCAATCAGGTCATACTGGTTTCATGGACACTTGGAGTGTTTTATTTATTCAGTTTGCAGGAAGCTCAAAGTTTGAACCTCTGCACCAGTATTCCTTTAATTCCCACCATTGGAGGATTTATTTCAAAAGCATTAACATTCTGTTCCCTGGATTTATTTGCAACATACTGTTATCCCACTCCAGCAACCATCCTGCGGTCTTGAAGAGAGAGAGAGAGAAAGAGAGGAGACAAATGCTTCTCTTCTCCATTTGAGGATTTTCGGCTTCTACTAAAGGGTGTAAAAGTAGTTACTCATGACTATTTTAAAAAATAAATAATTTGTTATGTGGGACCATGAAACAATTTTTGTTTGTGTTACCTGTAATTGAAGGTCATTTTAAAGGGATCATGGGTGCACCCTTAAAAATAGGGACCATATTAGGGGCACCCCAAAATATAATATGTAATAAATAATAATATTATTCATATTTACTTAAATAGGTTGGCCTACGAGGCTTTTTGAATGACATGTGGCCTAACATTTTAAGCTAAATAGACTTCTAAAAAAGTTTGGGCCTTCACTATTTAAGAAAAAAGCCTAATCTAGCCTGGCCTGACCTGACCTATCGTAGGCTAGGTTGGTCAGGCCTATTCCCATCCGTAGGTACAATGTACAACTATTAAAAAGCTAAAATAAATCTCAATGAGAAGTGAAAAAATTGGCTCTATAATCAATGTTTTTTTTTTTTTTTTTTGTGTGTGTGAAGAAGACTTTATACTCATTGATCGCGTGCTAGAACAACTGATATTATAGTACATGTATAAACCGAACAAGTTGGATAATTTGACGACCCATTTGAATCTGTTATGACTCGATATCAGGTTATTATTCCGCCGATTTTATTGTCATTTTGTTTTTGTACGAGATTGAGTTTGGGCTTTAGACAAAATTCAAAATCTTTAAATTGAGACGCGTCTTTGGTTTGGGTTGTGTCATGCACACCCCTAAATCCACATAAAATTTATTTTTATCGAAAATAAATAATTAAGTGAAGTATTAAAAAATAAAATATTACAATATTCATAAACCATATGATACCTACTTTATTTTATAAAAAACGATAGGTTTAAGTGCAGTTTTACCCCCTCTATTTTGATTGAATTTGGATTTTGCCCTCCTATTTTAAAACTCGGAATTTTACCCCCTCTATTTTGATTGATTATGGATTTTGCCTCCCCTATTTTAAAACTCGGAATTTTACCCCCCATATTTTATGTTTTTCAGGATTTTGCCTCCTCCCCCCTATTTTATCCACATAAATAATTATTTATATTAAATGTTTTTTATTACTTATTTTTTTAATGAAAAAATAAAAATAAAACCAAAAAAATACTTATAAAAAACTAGAAAAAATGCATAAAACTAGTATGATCTCTAAAAATAAAATAAAAAACTAGTATGAAAATGCATGAAAATAGCAAATATTTAGAGGTGCAAACTAGTTTTTTCATGTATTTTTAATTGAATATTTCTTGTATTTCCATTGTTTTTATATTTTATTTTTTTGCGTTTTCTTGTTTTCTTTTTATTTTTTTACCGAATTAATATTTTGTAATCGTTTCTTTATTTTTCTAGTATTTTTTGGTTCCTTATTTTAAAATAGGGGGGCAAAATCCTGAAAAACGTAAAATAGAGGGGGTAAAATTCTCAGTTTTAAAATAAGGGGGGCAAAATCCAAATTCAATCAAAATAGGGGGGTAAAACTGCATTTAAGCCTAATAATTATTATTTTGACACATTATAATAATTATTAATTCATTTGAGAAATATCCAAGCATTTAAGTGAGATGGTAAGAGATATCTCCCTTATTAACTAGAGATTCTGACTTCGAATCTGATCCAAGTAAAAAGTGGGTTTTTCAAAATAGGAAAATAGATATAACACCGACACCCTACCATCTGTTATATTATTATCATTGAATAATTAGACACTTTAATCGTTGTGTCAGTTTCTACAACGAACTAGCAACAAACTCGTGCTAAGCACGAGATCGTGCTTCGCACTGGTTAATTCGAAGTGGGAGATATGCATCAAAGCGCATTGCAATATGAATTAAGAAAATAAGAAAAAAAAATTAATGATAAATCCGACGTTAATGATAAAAGGGTAAATTACTTTGTCTTCCCTTGAGATTTTCTTAAATAATACAAACACCCCTTCTATTTTTTCAAACACATCAATCTCCCCTCGTTTTATCTATTTCAATAACTTTGTAAACATACAATTTAATTTCAGCCATTTTGGTTTGTTTGTATCCGTTTTCTCTTTTCACAGTTAAGTTAAATGATTTTTTTTTCTTGATTTGTTTGTATTTGTTTTATCTTTTGAAAATTAAGTTAAATGAGTTTTTTTCGCAATGGAGAAACAATAACAACATTTGTTTTTAGCACCAAATAAAATCAAACATCGACAATTACTGAAGAGATCAAATGAGAATATAGAAATGAGAAGAATTTTGGTGGATGGACAATGTGGTTGATCAATGAAAAGGAAATAATCTTCGATATATCCGCTTTATTACATTAGAATTTAAAAATTAAACCACCTTGACTGAGGAACAATAAGTTGAGAAAAGTCACCAAGTGAAAAATGGTCGAAAATTAAATGAGTTCATACTCATATGAAGAAATTAATTGCTCAAAATAAATGGAATAAACAAAGTTTAAACCATCTTATATTATAAGAGAAGTGTTTGTCAATTTAATAAAAGAAAATAAGGGAGATTAGTGTTTAGTTAAAAAATAGAGCGGGTGTTTCTATTATTTAAGAAGACCTTGAGGGAGGTTGGTGTAATTTGTCCATGATAAAATCATGGAAATAATTGTTATTAAATAGTATGAAGTGGTAAACTAAAAATACGTAGAAACATTTAAAATAGTAAAGATATTATTATTGATAAAGATGTTATTTAGTGACTCATTTAACATGTTTTTTCAGTGTTTTTTATAGTCTTATTTCTAAAAGATATAATAATTAATAATCTATAACAATAAAAAAAATATTTTATAATATGACATGGTGGTCTGACTTCTTTGATTCTCTGTTGTTTTTAAATATGTTGAGATATGCAGGGTTCAAAGTGTCTTTTTTGTCTACACTTTGATTCTTCAAATTTGAAAGAGCTTTTATGCTTGTTGATTTGTTTAAGGAGTTGTTAGCACTTGAATTTTGATATCGTGCTGAAGGTCGATCCATTAATTGTTTTTCACAGAGGTTAACTTTTCATATTTTTTTTGTGTAAACTGATTTCGCACCCGTGTACGGGTTCGCTTGTTGATTAGTGTATTTTTGTTACGATTGATTTGTGTCGATCCACTTGGTCTGATTTACTATGTGGTATCCCCGTTTTTGTTTGTACCTGAGTCAGGTCTAATGCCCTCAGTTTCTTTATCTATTTCTTTTTATTTAATATAATTTTTTCTTTGACTAAAAAAAATAAAGAAAAAACAAAGGAAATTTTTTTTAGAAAAGAAGCAATCTTGAAAATGTGTAATTTTTTAAAAGTAGGTATATGCCTTGTAATAAATATTTTGTAATTGATTTTAACTCTTTAGATATTTAAAAGTTGAATTATAGGAAAATTTGTTTTGATTGGGATTAAAATCAAGTTTGTTTGTTCTTTAAAAAAAGATTAAGTTAGTGTGTTTTATCGAGTAAGTTTGTTTTAATTTGTTTTTAAGTCAAAATAATATGGGGAAGTTGAAGTAAAAGACAGAAAAGGATATAATTTTGATGACGTGTTAAAAAATTAAGAGGGGTAAGATTGTATTTTTGGTACACATTAATTTCATAATTAGAGAAGAAAATAGAAGATTGTAATTTTTTTAACTCTTTTGATATTTAGAAGTTGAATTATAGGAAAATTTGTTTTGATTGAGATTAAGATTAAGTTTGTTTGTTCTCTAAAAAAAGATTAAGTTAGTGTGTTTTATCCAGTAAGTTTATTTTAATTTGTTTTTAGGAGAGAAAAAATAGGGGAAAGTTGATGCAAAAGACGCAAAAGGATATATTTATGATGATGTGTCAAAAAATTAAGAAGGGGTAAGATTATATTTTTGGTAGACATTAAGTTTCATAATTAGATAATAGATAATATATTCTTTTAACTCTTTTGATATTTAGAAGTTGAATTATAGAAAAATTTGTTTTGATTGAGATTAAGATTAAGTTTGTTCTCTAAAAAAAAAATTAAGTTAGTGTGCTTTATCGGGGAAGTTTGTTTTAATTTGTTTTTAAGAGAGAAAAAATAGGGGAAAGTTGATGGAAAAGACACAAAAGGATATAATTTTGATGACATGTCAAAAAATTAAGAAGGGGTAAGATTGTATTTTTGGTAGACATTAAGTTTCATAATTAGAGAATAGACTTCCCATATGCTTGAAGTTTATAGGTTGGCTAATGTGATTTGACGAGGTAGCATAGAAGGAACGTTGACTGACCAACCAGGCACGAGCAACCACAAGTCTCAAAGATGGTTGAAACTAGCTTCATGAAGATATAAGTGTAACATTGATGCTTCTTTCTCTTCCTCTCTGTACTAAATGAGCATTGACATGCGTATTCATGATGAAAATAGTTAGAAAAATGCTCTTCTCCCAACAAGTTTTGTTAACTTCCAATCAAACTTCTGATGTCCCTGGCGTGAGTTAACTCACGCATGTGTTAAACCAACGTGAGTTAACTCACGCTGTGTGACCTTTTAAAGCTCAGACATATGCTCATTTCCTCATTTCTTATCTAAAATACCCAAAATCTCTCTCAAATCACCCAAATCCAAAACTCCTTCAAGTTCAAATAGAACAACACTTCAATAACAAGTAAGTTTTCATAATCAAACATCATTAACCTTTTATGTTTATATGTTAGATTTTTCCTCTTAAATTAAAATGTTTTTAGTTTTAGGGTTTGTTTAAATTTTCATTTTTTTGGCAAGAAATAATACAATGTTTACATTTAAATGACTTATAGTGCTTAATTGTTTAGATGTTTGCATGTTTATGTTGCAGTTATGAGTTTTAGGGTTTATGTATAATTTTAACTTCAAGTGTTTGATGAAATGTTTGAATGAGTTTTTCATTGATTGTTTAATTTCTTATGGTGTATATCTGAAACAATGGACAATTTGTTTAAGGCTCAAGTACATTTCAACGGTGGAAACCATCATTTGTTCAAGGTCCGGGTCGATATCACGCTAAAGGATATGAAGGATCAACTGAACGAAATCAATCAAGGTCTCAACCTCGGAGACACAAGGAGGGTGGAGGACCTTCAGTATGCACGTCCCGATTATTTGCAGACCGAAAAAATAATGTTAAAAGACGAGCATTGCATGAGGAGCATGTTCTCCAATTATTATAAGGAACACATGTTCTTAGTAATTAAGATGGAAACTACGTTGCTGAGATTGCCTAAAGATATTCTAAACAGTTTGGTTCTGCCATAAAATTATGTTTAGGTAGCATCATTATTATGTAGTGTCTTTATTTTGTTGGAATTTAAGTTTAATACTTGTTAGTTTGCTGAAGATGTTGGTATTAAAGTGTCTTATACTGAATGTAGTGATTTGCAGCCTCTTTGAAAAGTCCAAAGATTAAGAGAACACAACATGTATTCTGTCGAATCAGCTATATAGGTTACCACATCAAATTCCTTTGTGTAGGATGAGTGTCACGGAAAGGAATGCACCTCTAAGAGGTTATTTTGAGCTTGATCATGCTCCTCTATCAATTGAAACTAGTCAGTTGGCAGGGCAGTAAGATTAAGTTCAAAGTAACATCTTAGAATGCATTCCTTTCTGTGATGACTCATCCTATATGAAAGGATTCGATGTGATAACATATATAGTAGATTTAGTAGATTACTACTGTTGTGTTCTTTTCATTCTTTTGAGTTTTCAAAGGGCGCTTCAAATCACTACACTAAGTATAAGACACTTCAATGCCAAGATTTTCAGTAAACTTCCAACAATTAAACTTAAACCCAACATCATGATGATACCACATATATTTAGGGAAAATGTTATGTAATATACATGAAATTAAAACTAAATAAAATTGAGTATTTTTTGAATTGATTTTGTGTGACCAAAACACAACTTTATTCAAATTTATTCAAGCCTTTACATTTAAAAGGAATGTAAAAAACATCCAACTTTATTACAAGCCATTATATTTAATCATCTCCTTCGACGCTTAAGTCAATTGAGTTGTCCTTGACAGTCGCTGGGACACTTGCTTTTGGTTGAGGACCAAAATAACAAGTCAATCCGCTCCTCCTCAGCCTGTACTGATTGTACACCGACACCATCAAATTGCTTTTTTTTTTAATTCGGAACCATCACATTCGATTCCGTGTCATGTCACAATCGATTTTGCTTTCTTCTTCTCACACTCATTTTTCAATTGAACATCACCTTGATTTTGAGACATATCTACACAATGCAAATATCGGAGAAGGAAGATGAGGAGAGAGTGAGTAGGAGAGAGTGTGAGATGATGATGTGAGAAATAGTGAAGGCTGGAAGGGTATTTATAGGGGAATGGATGCCTAGGTTGTATTTAACCATTATGGTGAGTCAAAGAACTTGTAAAAAAACAAGTTTTTACCATATGACCACCATCCAAACTGTCCAAAAAACGTGTTTCATATGGTGCATAAAGGAGTGTGAGTTAAGTCACGCCACCGGCCAAAGATGCATGAGTTAAGTCATGCAGCCGATCAAAGGTGCGTGAGTTAAGTCACGCAACGTGACTTAATTCACGCTGAAAGTACCTAGCGTGACTTAAGTCACGAAGAGATACTTTCGTCCATTCAGTTGGAGAGAGTGTTTTTTTTTGTTGGGAGAAGAGCATTTTTCAGATAGTTATTTCAGTTAAGGAAGGGAAAGTCTACAATGCGTTAGTTTGGGTGGCTGACCTGTTGATGAATAATGTGGATTTTCACCTTGACTCCAAGAAGTTGGTCGATTATTCTCACGAAGGAAGTTGTGACATTACCAAATTTGGTAGCATTATGAATGTTTGTAGATTACTAGTTAATGTTTGTGTTCAAAACTCTTATGTCGATATTAGTTGGCGGCAAGCATAATGCTCATGAATTACCAAAGATAACCCCATTATTAACTAGCCACCAATTACTAGTTGATTTACCATTATGTTGTAGGTAATGGTATATCAGATGGAGGATAGTCAACTTATTATAAGCATGTGAAGACCTCAAAAAATTATTAAAAAAAAAAGTTATAAAGAAAGATCTAGAGATTAATGACGTTGTAAAAAAAAGTTATATTTGATAGAGCATTACGACATCGTTTACTCATATAGTGGACCTACTTTATAAATAAGTATATTCCAATTTTTCTCTTAAATGATCATAATATAAATTATAAATTCTAGCGAAAAGACTTTATTGTGCCAATGCATGTAAATTATAAACGGTATTTTATATTTTTTTAGGGAGATATTTTATATAAAATTTTGATTTTGATAAAAATTATAAGTATAAATATTTGCGACTTTCAAATTGTAACATACCCAAAAAGCCATGTTTATCTTTTCCAAAAAAAAAATCGTGTTTATCTTTTTCAACGACAACAATAATTTAACAAATACAATATAAATCCTTTTTTTTTCTTAATACCACAAACAATATAAAATTAATATAGTAAAATTTGTTTAAGGGTATGATTGAAATTATAAAAGTTTCATCCAAAATTTCTATTCCTCCATATATGACATAATATAATATTGTTCCTATTGCAGTAAGATATTTTCTATTTTAATGGGATTTACTTTTTTTTGACAAAAATAAACGACATTCATTCATTCAAATTGATAGAGTACATCAATACAATGAAAATTCACTAAAAACAAAAATGATGAATATGTGAACAAACTCACAACATCCATGTTAATAGCATAAAACGGTAAAGTACTAAAGTCTACACATATGACTATATTTAAGTCTCCGGAATACCCATGTCTCCAGAAGGAGTATAAGATGATTTTTTTTAACATGCCAAAATAAATTATAAAACCACGAGTGGTCTTCCTTGCACCAGGCGTGCTAAAGAAGCCACACAAAGTTAATCACAAGAGAACAAGTGGAAACAACGGCACCCGATTAACGGGAGACCAAAAAAACAAAATTACATAACCAAACCCATCCAATGGAGAGGGTGGCGCCACCAGTGTCATGATAGCCAAAAGCAAAAGTAAGCAAGTTTGCCTTTAACCACACAAAAGACAACAACTTAAACTTGTCTAAAATAAAATGTAAGACCGATGCTGAGTTTTTGAAAATCTGGTTATTTCTTTCCTTCCAAATAGTCCAAACAGAAGCAAGTCAAATTAGCCGCAAAAATGAATGCGTTGAATGAGGTAAAGCAGCAAAATGATCAAACTGAATAAAGTGACCGAGTATCTCAATTGGATGAACCGAGAAAATCCGGTTATAAGAGGAGTTATATAGAGTGGTGGTTTTTTTTTTTTTTGGAACAAGCCAAAATGGATTATATATAAAAAATCAAAATGTTTCATCTCGCACGAGGCGTGCAAAAGAGAAACACCAAAACAATTACAATGTCAAGTCATCGGAAGTAAATAAATGATCACCCTGATGAAAGAAAAAAGGGAAATAATAACAAGAAGATTACATCTAAACACCCATACAGGCTAAAGGGCGCCGCCACCAGTCATGGTAACTAAACGCGAAAGTGGGCATAGTAGATTTCAGCCAAAGGAAATAGTGTCTTTTGACTTTGTCTGCTATGCTATGCAAATCTATAACCTTCTGTTGAAAAACCCTGCTATTTCGCTCTTTTCAAATGACCCAGACACAAGCTAGCCAAGTAATTCCTGGTTAGTGATGGCATGCTCATCTTGCATAGCCTCTTGTTGCTTATCTAGTGCAATATGCTCCTCCTCATGGTTGTCCTCACGAGATCAAGAATTGCTGGTATCAACCTCCTTTGTCTTATCATTATCAACATTCATGGTCTCATAGGGGATAATTTATGGCATCTCCTTAGATAGATCCTTTTGAGGTTGTTCATCTCTAGGTCGATTAGAAAAATCACCATTCATTTTTGGTTTATCCGGCTTCACCCTTTCCTCCCCGCTCCTGAGGTGAAACTTGTTTCAAAGAGATATTGAGTGACCACTCGTGAAACAAATGGTGTAAACTCAGGTAATATTTCATAAACAATGGCTACATAGAACGCAAAGCCCTCACATTCAACCATGACTTCATACAAAATTCTCTAGGATAGGTCAACGTCAACTAGAATCTGAGCATAATGGCTAAAAGCTCGCTTATTCGTTGCATCATCAATCAACAAGGGATTACCGACCCCACTTGCTATTTCAAACAAAGTTTGTGGCAACGAATATTCTTGGGGGAAGATCTAATAATCTGATTGATACCTGAACATTTGATTGATTTTGCGTTTGAGAGACACAATATTCTTGGGGATGATGCAATAATTTGATCAATACCGAAATACGAGATTGCTTTTGCATGTAGGGATTGGAATTTACCAGGCCTTCATCTTGACTTCAGGATTAGTGAATTGAAATTCAAAGAAACTTTGACTAGGAGAAATCAACTTCCATTGGCTGTAATCCTTACTATTTGCAGCTTCGACGAGAGATCTCGGGTGGTTAGAGGTTTGTCTCCCTTACTCATAAAAAATCTACTATGCAAATTATTCTAGCAAGTTTCCACACCTCGATCATAAAATTTTTGTGTGGGTTTAATGCAAATCGAATACACTTTGGTTCAAGGTTTCAACAATTACATGAGAGATATATCATCAAAATTCACTAGGGATTTTACGAAGGAATGTGCTGAAAGTTCCGCCTGTTTTGTTAGTGGCATATATTAAGGTTGCTACATGGTGGTTGCTAGATAATATAACACGCCAGGTGGGGGATGGAGTGTCTACTTTGTTTTTGGTTGATCCTTGGCTTGACGGGAAACCGTTGTACAAAGGTTTTGTGTGATTGTTTGAATTATCTGAGAATAAATTCGAGACGGTAGCTAATATGTTTGCGAAGGGGTGGGGCGCAAATGGGGAGGCCTGGAGGTGGCGTCGGAGGTTGTTTGCTTGGGAGGAGGATCGGTTGGGGGAGTGTGTAGCTAGACTTACTTCTATTACCTTACAGGTTGAGCGGGTTGATAGATGGATTTGGTCTTTACATACTTCTAATTGTTACACTGTTAGTTCTGCTTATTCTTACTTAATAGAAACATATATCAGTTAGGAGCAGATTAATAATATCAATTTTGCGTGGCGTTTGTTCCTAAATCGGATCCCAACTAGAGACAAATTGTTCCAAAGGCGCGTGTTATTGGCTTCCGAACAGAGTTGTGTTGCAAATTGCGGTCTAAATGAGGAGATATATCATTTATTTCTAAATTGCGGTCTTTTTTGGAGGTATCTGGCAGCACATTGTGGGTTGGTTTGGCTTCTCAACAACTTTTCATGGCTCTTTTCAGAATCATGATCATCAATTTGGAGGGCTTCATGGCTTTTCGAACAGGTCAATTGAATCCATGAACATTATTTGGATGTCAGTTGTCTGGGCAATCTGGAAAGAGTGTAATGACAGAGTTTTTCAAAGGAAAGAAGATCAACTACAAGTGATTTGTGAAAGGGTGGAACTTCAGTCCTTTTGGTGGTTGAAATCGAAATATGGTACTTTCAACTTTGATTAATTGCTGTTTTTTAGTTTGTTTCTTCTTTGTTGTTTTCTCTTTAGTTTGCCTTTGAGGCGCTTGTACAGTGTGTATGAACATTGATTTTGCGTAGGCCTTTAGGCACTCCTTGTGCAAAAGTATCTAGCTGTGTTTTCTAATATATCATTTTGGCATTTTAAAAAAAAAAATCTACAAGCAAAATCAAAATTGATTTTGATTTTAGATAAAAGTGATTTGAATGTAAAGTGATTTATATTTGGATACATTTATGTAAAAATGGATTTGACAATAAATTTAAGGTTCTTGTAGAAGCCAAAAGCTATAAATTGTAGCTTAAAGGAGAATCAATTCTAAAAAAAAAAAAAAATCAAAATCAACCAAACAAGACAAAATCAATTATACTACCTCTAGAATCACTTTTGATCCTCTAAAATTGAAAACAAACATATCCTAACTCTTAGTTCTCTAGGAGTACGTTTATGTCCCATTTTTTTTTTGTTCTTTTTTATTTTTTGTGGTGGTTGGGGTTTGAACCCCGAACTTTGCATATATTATGCATTGTCCCTATCAACTGAACAAAGATTACGAGGATTTTTTTTTCTTTTAAAATAAGTATTACTAACACAAGTATTACTTAAAATTTATATTTGAATATTAGAAGAATTTTTGTTTTCTTTCAAATTTTTATGTTTTAAATAATGTGGTGAATTAAAGTTCGAATATCTTTTGAGATACGTTCCTCCATGAAATATTGTGTTTACGAGGATTTGTTTGACTATCCAAAAAGGTCCAACAACATATCTTAATGCATGCTTGCATTCTATCTATGTGTAATCAATCCTTAATATATAAAAAATATAACTGTTATCGAGAAAAAAATGTTCAAATTCAATTATTCAATTAATGCTATTTTATCTGCGATAAATATTAGAGGAAAAATGGCAGCAGTAATTCGATAAATAAAAGTATGGCTTTTATTACTTGAAAAACGTTTAATAATTTTAAGTAATTAGTGTAAAATGATATTTCTTTGAGGAAGAATCCATCTTATCCGACTCTAGAGATTAATGTTTTCACTTGTGAACAAAGTCACACCAAAAATTGATTATTTTATGTTCCACCGTCTTAAATTCTAAGCTGTTATTGTAAAATATCTTTGTTAAAGTGACATGTAATACTTTTTTTTTGAGTGTGTAATACAAATTGAAATGAAAATGGTAGATCATAGACCAATAAAATGTCAAAATGGTAGATAAACAAATGAGAAAAATAACTATATGTGTGGCTATTGTGCTTTACGAAACGATGCTGAAATCACACATTAAATCCAATGCTTAAGTAATCAGAGTATACCAAATGGTTGCTTGAGAGTAGAAATAACATTAATAACATTAATAAAGGACACTTTCTTCAAAAAAAACATTAATAAAGGACACGTGAAGAACACGTGCATTTACAGTATTTTGGTCCAACCCACTCTCTTCTTGTATATTCTTCCAGGCCTCACAAGTTCTTACAGGAATCCTTGACTGTAGTCCTGTGGCTGAGACCAGCCAATACAATTCCCAAACTCCATAAAATAGATTATAAGGATAAGGGCAGTTTACTTTTCAAGAGAATTTTATATACTTCCCCTAAAAGGAAAGTAGAAATTGATATATTAGTACTTGTTAAAAATTTATAACACAGTTGATTATTTATAATACAAATTGATAGAAATAGTTTTTCTTTTTTTCGAATAAAACTTGATAGAAATAGTTGATATTCCTTATTTAAATTGATATAATATAAATTCAAAATCATAAATTAAAATCAAATTGAGAAATCTACGAACAAACTTACAACATTCATATTAATAGCATAAAATGACACAATACTATATTCATGTCTCGATAATACTCATGTCTATGGATCTGTAACATTGACGATGACAAAATCATTGATTAAATATGCATTTGATCAAAGTTGTGGAGAACAGTTGTCCAAAATCACCACTAATTTGTGATTTGTACAATTTTTTTTAAAGAAGTTTGTGATCGATTTGTACATGTTATTCTTTTAGTTGGCATAAAAGTTCTTTGTTTGGAACTTGTGACCTGAGCTGAGGTATACTCATCTGATTTACTTGAAACATGGCACTTACCTTATTTTTGGATAATATAGTCTTTTTATGGCGGCTTGTTTACCTCAAAGTTATGACTAAATTTCCATGAGGTTAATTGCCTTCGTCTCTAATTATAAGACTCTTTTAAGAATGTTTTTAGTTTTTTTTTACAAGACTTTTTTGTTATTTCCAATTACATTAATTATTTTTTTGCTTGCATACTCTTATTTATTATACATCTAATTCTTCAATCAACAATAAATAACATGTTGAAAACATAAATTAATTCTTTCTCTTAAAAGATAAAATTGTAAAAACAATAGTAATTACAAACAACTTTAATACAAATTTCAATTTACTTAATTCCTGTGATTTTGATAAAAGAGTCTTGTATATAGAGTAAAGACGGAGGTAGTATAAGAGAGTCATATACCATACATATTATTCACTCTCTAAAACATTTATCGGTCTTTGTAAACAAAGAAAATATAGATAAAACCAAACAAATAAAAGGAAAAATTGCATGTAGAACTATATATGAATATATTAGGGCGTGGTTGTGGTCTGTACAATTTTTTAGATTGTACCGATAATGCCACATGTCATTGACCAATTCAAGTGTGACATTAACAATGCATATATTTTATGGAACATTACAAATTTTTTAGTCATAAAAATATGTGGAAGAGCTCATCCTCCACGTTTTAGATTTGATTCTTCCCAATGACAGTTTGAATTGACTAATATAGTTTCTTTAAAATAGAAAATATGTGAAATAGAAAGAGAGAGAAAAATAGTAAAATTGACTTACATGTCACGATTAGATTGAATAATGTCATAGGACGTTTCCGGTACATAAATAGTCTCAATTTTCTATACCATATATAAGGGTCGCGTTGAAGTGTACCAATAAAAAATGAACTTTGTGACTAGTGAAGTCATATTTAAAACTTCAAACAACTAACGTCATAGGTTCTGTTTTTTCCAAGGGATCATAGGTTGTGTTTTTAATAAGCTTTACTAGAACATCATTCATATTAGCCACTCTGGCGTTATATAATCTGAGCGCATAAAATTCAACTGCAGATGGAAGCACGTTGATTCAATGATATGTATGAACTATTTAAATTATTATTAAAATGTAATTTGTTACATGACAAGTGTTCGAACCATAGTAGTTTGTTTCTTTGACTGAAATTTTTAAATGTGGATTATGGTTACTTTGAAAAATAATTAGTTTGCTAATGTCATCTAGTCCATATTCAACGTGTTCTACCTTAATATAAGCTATCTTCATCTGTCTTTCTTTATGGGCTTTTTTTACTAGAAGACACTCTTTATGAATGTGTCTTTTAACAAGTTACTATAGACATTTGCTAAAAGATATCAACTAATTTTTATGTGTTTTTTAACAAGTTATAACTAAAAAGTTGATAATCACACCTTGAAGTGTGGATTGCTAAAAAACATTTTCATAGATGTCTTCAAGCAAAACTATTCTCTATGTGTGCGCGTTGTGTGTACATACCTTGATATAAGCTCTAAATCAATGTCTTTATGTTGAGGACACTTGTCAATATAAATGAAGAACCGTGTGTACATACCTTACTATTATTTTTTTTGTCAAGTAATATAATACAGTAGTTATAAATTCACCTCTTTTTTTGAACAAATCAAAACTAGATATATTACTAAACCAACAATGTTTCACCCCGCACAAGATGTGCAAAAGGAGAAACATCGAAAAATATTTACAAGATTACGGTGCCAAAACAAAAGCACCACCCAAAACGAAATAAATTACAAGAGAACACTCATACAAGGGATGAGGTGTTTCCACCAGTCATGGTAAGAATAAACAAAATCCACCTGTTTGGACCTTAACCATAAGAAAGAATTAAGCTTGACTTTTTCTAAGAGGTTAAGAGAATTGAAAGCCGTATTTTGAAATATGTGGTTATTCATTTCATTCCAAATGACCCAAACTGTAGCAAACCAGATAATCCTGAAATATAACTGAGAATAAATTGGCATTCCTGCCATCTTAGTGAACTGGATAAAGTGATGTCGAAGCTCACTAGCATGCATATATGAAATACCTAACCAATTCCAAACAAGAGCCCAAAGAGTGCCAGAGAAAGAACAATGGATAAGTGAGGATTCGAGAATTTGAACCCTAACTACATCTGTGATGCAATGTCCCTATCAATTGGATTAAATTCACATGAGCGTTTTATTATTAATTTTAGGTCAAATATCATTTGTGGTAATTTAAGTTAGATTTTTATAACAAGTTAGTTTTTTTTTTAAAAAATTGTTACAAATTGGTTCTTTAAGTCATAAAACACATGCATTATTATCATATTTTCATTTTTCATCAAATTCAATAAATAGGTGTTTATATGGACGTTTAATGTTAAGTTGGTAAGTCCATTTTATATCATTATCCTATTTCACCACTCTCAAAACTATGGCACATATATTCAGTTTTGATTTGAAACAAAATAGAATAATTAGTTGATTTATAATGTTGTTGATGAAATATTTATCTATAAAATTATGCTTGACTTAAAAAATAATAGAAAAAAGTGCGTAAATAATCATGTTTGGTGTTATAAACACTTTTTAGACTTACCAACTCAATGTCAAATGATCCATATATAAAACACTTATAACGAAGTTAGCTGAAAAAAAGTAATAACGGTGTAAATATTTATAACATAAATGATCAATTTGATCCCTCTATTTTTATATTTGTTTTAATTTTTGTCATAACCCGATGTTTTCACTCCAACAATGGTTACTTTTGGCGCCAAAAAATATATAAGAATTTTGGTCTAAAACATGATATTTTGTCTTTATTTCAACATGAGAGAAATAAATTAGCATTTTGGCGCAAAAAATTTACAATTTTTTGGGCTTAAAATTGTAACAAATATGAGAATAGATAGGAAAAAAAAGTTCGATTTTAACTACCACTAAGTTTAAATTCACCTTAGTTTTGTTCATCACGTTACACACCGATTTATCATATTCTCCTAAAATGGTACTAAACAGTAAAATTAGTCTACAACAAGCCGGCCTTAGTTTTTTCTCTATAGGGTTTCTCTTCCATTTTCTTTATTAAGAGAGTGATTTTGGGTCAATTTTTTTTTACTTGAAATCACCTATGTTCATCTTTTTCTCTCTATTTCAATCTAAATAGGTGGTTTTCACATAGATCTAGGTTTTTTTTTTCTTTGTGATTTCGTTGTCTGAGTGCGGTATTGTGTTGTTCGTCGTCTTGTGGGGTGTTGTTTGAGTTTCCGTCTTGTTGCGGTGTTCATTCGATTCTTATTGAAAGATCGTATTCGATTCTTGTTGGGGCATTATGTTACACTACTAGAAAAAGCAAAATTAGCGAGGGAAATCAGTGACGGAAAAAATGAAATTTCTCACAAATTCTTTGGTCACAAAATTTAGTGACGGAATTAGAGAGGGATTTCACGTTTTCCCTCACTAAATATCCCTCACTAATTTTTGTTTTTTTAGTAGTGTTACTCGAGAGGCATGCATATTCCAAACACTTTAATTTTATCATATTATTTGTAGGTATTTTATCTTGTAGCTTTTACTTGAATGTTGTGAGTTTGTTCATAAATTCATACTTTACATTTTTATCGGTGTTGAATGACGCACTCTATCGATTTAAATAAAGAAATATAATTTTATTTTGGTTAGTAAAAGTTTAATTTTTAAAAAGGAAGACTGATTTCTTGAATTTGATAAAAAAGAGGATCAAATTTAGCCTAAAAATATCATTAATTTATTATTCGTTCCACTCAAATAAAGCAAGTGTTATTAATTTAATCTATTTCTTTTAGAAATATCTCCATATTCTTTATGAGATAGTAAATTTTAATATTATTAGTAGTTGTTTTTATTAACAAGGCAAAATAGAAGTTGTACAAGGATCTTAACTTAGTTGGTAGAGATAATGCATGAAATATGCAAGGTCCAAGGTTCAAACCCTAACCTCCACAGAAAAAAACTTTTGTACAAAGAGTGCCAAGAAAGAACGCTTTCAATTTACAAAAAGTTACAATGTCGAAACATAAAGAATAAAAGAAATCTTAATGCAAAAACTGAAACACAAAAGGGAGCTAAGCCACGGTGATGATAATCAAAATCAAGATTATTGTCTCTTGCTTTAAATACTTTTTTTTTGAACAAGGCAAAATGAATTATATTAACAAAACCACCACAATCCCTTCAGCACAAGGCGTACCAAAGAGACTACTAAAAGTACAAGTAGTCCATAACAACAAAACAAAGCTAGCTGATACCCAAACACATTAGGGGGTTCGACCACCACAACTGAGTACCAAAAACAAAAGCAACCTGCTTAGCTTTCAGCCACCACAAAGCAATGTTGTAAAAACCGGACCGGACCGGTCGTTTCAACCAGTTGAATCGAGAACTAGAGCTTGTGCCGGTCCGGACAGGTATGGGAAACCAGGGTCCAGAGAACCGGTAAAAATCAAGGAAAACCAATCAAAACCGATGTAAATCGGAAGAGCCGTTGAACCGGGACCGGTTTCCAAAAACCGTCTGGTTCAGAGAATGAGTTGAAAATATTTTTTTGTCGATTTTTTTTGCATTTTTGATTTTCTGCTGATTCGATTTGTGTTTCGGACAAAGAGGAAATAAAATGATATAATAGAACAATTAAAATTTAGAGGAGAAGATTTACTTCCATTGTTTGCAAGATTCTAATGTGGAAGAGAAAAGAAATTTCACAAAACTTAAAAGAGGAGAATGGGAAAGGTTCGGAGTTTTGAAAGAGGAAGAAGAGAAGTGAAGTAGGTGGCGGCTAATAAGGTTAGAGAGGAAGAAGAGGTTTCTGCATTTGTCTTTTTAGAGGAGAGAAAAGTTTGGGTTATTTATTACAGGGTTTTTTGTTTTGATCAATATTATTGGGCCTAGTTTTTTTTTAACTTTTTTTTTGTACTAACTAATTTTTTTTATTGGGCCTAGTTAGTACAATATTATTGTAGGAACTAACTTTTCTTTCTTCTTTCTATTGAAGTCAATTATTATATATTAATTAATTAATTAATTATTCGGTTCAACCGATTGAACTGGTTCAATCGGTTGAACTTTAAACTGAAGGTCTCAGCGGTTCGATCTTTGGTCTGATTTTGAAAACATTGCTAAAAAGTGAGAAACTTAATTTTGTCTACCGGTTGCTACAATGATCCCTCCTTATGATTGAATATTCTATTATTTATTTCTTTTCAAAATCACCCAAACACACAAAAACCAAATTAAATATAATAAAAGAGCACAATCTTTTAGAAGTCCCACCAATCTGGCCAAGTTGAAATAAATGGTCTGTCAACCAAAACGGATCAACTGCGTTAATTCCAAGCCAATGCCGAATAATATGCCAAATACTCCCAAAGTAATTACAACCCAATAACAAATGATCAATTGTTTCCGCCATCCCATAACCACCCACCCAAAGCTGGTAGTATCGTGGTAAGATGTCTCGCCTTAATAAATTATCCTTGGTAGGAATCCGATTACGAAGATGATAAGCGAAAAGAGAGACCTTTAAGGGAGCAGCTTTGTGCCAGATAAGATCAGAATAAGCTAATTGAACAATATGTTCCTCAGTCGTTAATAATTGATAAACCCCACCAACTGTGTAACTCTTATATTGTTAACTAGCATTATGCTAGAAATATAGATAAAAGCCTCTATCTCATTATTACTCATCTCTTTTACTTTTTAACCGAGTCACCAAATTAACTTTATATCCGATTAGCATAAAACGAGTTGTAATGTGATCATCTATCCGCTTTTCTAATGCACTTAATTGTATATAAAAGGATATATCAATTTTTTCCTTATATATTATAATCAAATATTATTGGTATATAAGATTAAAATAAACAATTTTATAGTGTTCAATATTATGTGTATTATCCCCTCACAAAACAATTATTCCTATTGTCATATTGTAGTTCCTATTTGAATAGAATGATACTAATTTTAAATTAATAGTTGAAATAAGATTATAAAAAAGATAAAATAGTAAATAAATTTTTTTAAATTAAGGATTAAATTGATGAAAAAATTCACCTCAAAACTATGTATGTTGGTGATTTCCAAAATAATGGAATCACTTTAGAACTAAAAGTTGTAACTCTTCATGTAAATCATTCATATACATTGGAACCTTTGACAAATGGGTGCTTAATGAACCTTAACAATGATTCAAGTGTATATTATCATAACCTTTGGGAAAGGGGTGCTTAATGAATCATAACATTGATTCAAGTCAAAAGGGTGCTTTCTCTTATGTGAGGGGTCATATAATGCACTATAAATGCTTGGCATTTGGGCATCAATATGGACGCACACAACAAAAACATGAATTTCGTTACATTAATAACATAATTCTCCCTCATTCTCTTACTCTAAATCATCCATCAATTATCTAATGTATGAGTGAATTGTTAGAACCATAAATTTGTAAAATACTGTTAGGAGATACGCTTTGTGTGGTTGTGCAATACACATCATGGAACTCATAGTATCCTGAAGGAGATTCGCTAATCATTCCTATTGCATCCAATATACAATTATTGATGGGGGCAAATCGAACCTAATGGTTAGTGTGGCAACCCCATGCGCTTTGAGCTTTACATGCATAACTATTAAACTTTTCAGGTTTCAAGTGTAGCAGCCTCTTCCCAACAATCAAGTTATATAATAATCTTTATGTTCAATTTCTATGGCTGCTTCATTGAAAGAAATGCTTCGCAAAAGAAGAATTTATGACTTATTTATGGCTAATTAATGACTGCAATTTTTTGCAAGAGATGAACGTTCACATTCTCATCCATGACCATGGTGAACGGTAAACAAATTCCTTTTATAAATATATGTTTTGGAAATTTATGGATAAATATTTCACATGTGACGTGTTTGTGTTAAATTTACATGTGGTATAGATAATATATGCACGATAAATTTTGATATGTATGAAGTTTATCATTTGAAATCCATTTGATGTTAATTTGAACATGAATTAATATGCATATAAGTGACGACGTAATATGAAATATTTTCTCATGGATGTGGTTGAAATGTTTTTCTTTCCAATAGTTTGCTTTTATGTGCATGACTTCTAAATTGTGTGGAATATTATTAAACATATGGTGTTGTAAATTGTACCAAGTAGTGTTGGTTATAGATTGTAAAGTGGCTTCTGATTGATGTTTAATTGTTCTATAGTGGAGAATAAATTAGTTTGGAAGATTATAAGGATGTAAAATTACGCAGTTAAATGAATTTGATAGTGTAGACACAGACTTATTAATAACGCTGCCATGTGGATTGTTTTATGAAACATTAGAAAATCATTGTCACATTGTTTCATGATGGGTCTTCATAATTTGACCATATGTTGTTTTTTTTGTAAAGAATTCAAAATGATGGACCGGTGTGGTGGTTTTTATTAGAGGTCATATATGAACTAATTTCAAAAGCTATATTAATTCTTTATTTTGGGTCCTGGTTTGATCCTATTTTAACATTTCTATGTTAATGATAATTGATAAAGTAACTATAAACTATGGACACACGTAAATACAATGGTTGTATGATTGAAATAGTATGGATTGTGGTGGAAATCACATTGATTCTCAATGGGTGTGTCTGAAGTGGACCTTATGAGTACTTATTTTATTTATGGTACACTGTTCATATGTGTTTTATGCTTTATTGATATTGGTTTTTGATGAGTCAATAATTAGTGTTTTTAATATATTATTTGAGTCTGTTTTATTTAGATTTGATTTAGTTTTATTTAATATTATTTCCTTTTTAGAACTATTTTACTTCAATTGCAAGTTATTATATTTCAGGAACAAATAATTGATAGATTGAGTCTTGGAGCAAAAGAAAGAGGATTAGGAGCTGATTCGGGATGAAAATACGAAAATATGGGACAAAAATATGTCACCCCCAAGTCAGGAACTTGGCACGGCCCGTGCCACCAGCA
>Ga0228710_1004078_pt1 | contig 23062 bp, 8 predicted proteins | sample MedpolnodulmetaG_FD_177995 | JGI IMG/M metagenome (GOLD analysis project Ga0228710, IMG submission 177995) | Root nodule microbial communities from Medicago polymorpha collected in Santa Monica, California, United States - pink nodules | ecosystem: Host-associated > Plants > Roots > Nodule...
ATTACTTCACTTTGTGAGTATAATTATATTTCAAAGTTTTTTTTTTTTTTTATCAATCACTGTGAAGTTACTTCGTATTTTGTTTTCTAATTCGATTTTTTTTTTCTTTAGTGTTTAATCACTATAAAGTGGAAATTTGATTTAGGTTTGGAATTATCGTTAGTTGTGAATGTCTAGTGCCTTTTTTGCGTGATTGGATTTTCAGAATGTTCTCTTTTATCTCTGTAAAGATTCACATCCATTTTTTTTGTATTCTAGCAACGCAATAATTATTTTATTTATTGGAAATATGTATGAATTACATTTTCTGCAGTAATGCATAAATATGTTTGAATTTTCTGATGTGAGTAAAATATGAATTTAATTATTATTTTTTTGAAAAAAAATATATTTTTAATTTAACATACAAGATTTTGCTTTAGTTTTGTTTATGAATTTGAATTGGTTACCAATTCACTTAATGTGTGATTGAATAAATTGTTGTGCTTAATGCTTTGCAATTCCAATGAGGGGCAAGCTATGTAGTATCAACACTTCAGATTGAATACGTGTTCAGTGTCCGACATATGTTCAGTGTCTTACACCGACACAACATGAACGTCGATAATAATTTGAGAAAATGACATAATTCAATGTAATCACATATGTTTGTGTTGTGTCGGTGTCACTGACACGTGTCGGACACGTGACATACCTTCAATCAAAAATGTCTGTGCTGTGCTACTGAGGGGGCAAGAATAATGAATGATGATATTGCTGCTTTAAATTAGAAAAGCTTGTTATATTATGATTTCTTCAACCCATTGTACATTATTAGCAGATGAATCCGAGTTGTTTTGATGACAACAACGAAGACACTGAAGTGGAACCTGCCGGTGTTTCTGGCATTGAAGATGACCCGGACGTGGTACCTCGTGTTGGAGACGAGTACCAGGCAGAACTTCCTCCACTTATGACAGCACCTAATCTTTCTCAGCTTGCAAAAAAGACAAGAGATTCCCAAATCGAGCTCAATACGCCAGAGTCTTTTTTAGTAGGATTACCACTTCCTCTTATGTGGACACACTGTGAATCCGAAAGGAGTTGCGGTTATAGGCCTTTAGAATCTGTCACAAGTCGAAAAGGGCATGTTATTTGTGAAGGAAAAAATGGAGGAGGGTTTTCAAATTTTAAATCCTCTTATAGAAATGGTGAGACAGATATTGACTCGTCGTCGAGTGGCAAGTATCTTCTTCCTGAATCGCTAAGTGATCAGTCTTGGACTGATACTGAATATGACAGTTTTCTTCTTGGCCTCTATGCATTTGGGAAGAACCTTAATTTTTTGAAGAGATTTGTTGGGACTAAGAGTATGGGAGCCATATTATTTTTCTATTACAGTAAATTTTTTAAGTCTAAAGGATATTCCCGATGGTCAGGATGCCGGAAGGCGAAAACTAAGCGATGTATATTTGGCCAGAAAATATTCACCGGTTGGAGGCAACAAGAATTGCTATCAAGATTATTTTCTCGTGTGTCACAGGACTCTCAAGCTACTTTGGTTGAGGTACATCTCTGATCTGAGACTCTGACGTTATTTTATTTTTTTTGTTAACCCTCCGGTTCCTAGGGGAAGGGGGCCCTAGTAATCCGAAGTTCTGCTGCAACGAAATGGAATTGCCATATAAATGTACACCTTGTTAAGCAATGTTCCTGCAGGATTTAAACATTTTAGTTGGTGCTCTTGACTTATATATTTGTTCAAAAGGTCTATTTGTTAAACAGTGATTTTTGTTGGAGGTTAACTAATTAATCATCAGCAAGCTTTAGATTTCATTGACATGTTTAGAAACAACTGAAAATGATATTTTCACCAATTTCTGTTATATATCCTTGGTATAATATTCAATTTGTACACATATGTTGGCCACAATGTTTCTATCATGATTATTGTCTTTTAAGAACTTGTCAACTACCTTCTGGAAAATTATCTTGGACATGCTACTAGCTATCTCGTGAAGTAGTTTTGCATGTAGTGGCCTTAGGTGATGCTAATATTTGAACTTGAAATGAATGATATCGTTTTGACATAACCAGCACCATACTGTTATGAAACATCTTACCGATATGTGGACTATCATGATGCTTATTGACAATCAGCGGTACTATAAATTAGAAATTTCAGCAACTATTTGCTGTTATATTAGTCATTGAAGTTGCATTAAGAATAGATGTAATAATCAATGGAAAAGAAGAGAGACAAAAACATGACAACAACAAATGTGTATGATGATGCTCTTATTGACAATTTCCTGATAATCTGACATTTCCTATTCTGACAAAAACATTTCCTTGTTTCCTGGGTCTCTGTATTTGAATAATTTGATGCTGTGATCAAGACTGTCCAAATATGTAACATTTCCCGAGCATGGTAGAAGTTACCGTATTACCACACAATCTTATCTATCCGATTTACATATTATCGTACAAAATTAACTGTCCTTTTTACATTATTTCTAATATTACCATTTCTTAAATATTAGTATAGATGCTATTTTCTAAACATGTTCATAGTTCACATAGCCATTGCAAACATGCTGCTAAGCTGCGTCTGTAATTTTGTATTTCTCTAAACCCATGTATTTCCTCACCAGAAAAACAGTTTTCCTGAACTCACGTAAATATTACACACTGCAGATTTCGAGGAATTTCGGGGAGGGAAAGATGCCATTTGAAGAATATGTATTTGCTTTAAAGAATGCTGTTGGCATTGACTTCCTTATAGCTGCAGTAGGTATTGGCAAAGGGAAACATGACCTCACAGGCACTGCTCTTGAGCCACCAAAGACCAATCACGTCTTTTCTGTTCGCCATGAAGTACCAGCTGGCAAAGCTTGCTCCTCTCTAGCATCTGCAGATATAATCAAGATTCTGACAGGGAATTTTAGATTAAGTAAAGCTCGATCCAGCGATCTCTTCTGGGAAGCTGTTTGGCCTCGTCTTTTAGCAAACGGTTGGCGTTCTGAAGAGCCAAAGGATAGTTTTGTTTCTGGAACAAAACAATCTTTGGTTTTTCTTGTGCCTGGTGTTAAGAAATTTTCAAGAAGGAAACTGGCAAAAGGTAGCCAATACTTCGATTCTATAAGTGATGTACTGAATAAAGTGGCAACTGACCCTAGGCTTCTTGAGACCGAAATTCAGGCAACTGAGAGTAGTGAAGATAAGGAAAACACGCAAAACAAACAAGCCCTAGATGGCGTGTCAAATACACATCAATGTCCTTCGATTCAATCTCACAATTCAAATTGCAAACCAGATCTCGTGAAATTTACAATTGTAGATACCAGCATGGTTCATGATACAGATCAACGTAAGGTGAGACAGATGAAAAGCTTACCTTTCCAACCTGCGGATATATCTACCATCTCAAGCTGCAGTTCTAGTGAATCTGAGACAACTACATCTGAAGACTTGGAAGATCAGATTGAGCAAGCTAATGCTTCAATACCTATTGAAGATCAGGTTGAACAAGCTAATTCTTCCCACCATGTTGAAGATCGGGTTGAACAAGCTAATTCATCATGCCGTGTTGAAGATCGGGTTGAACATGCTAATTCTTCGCATCGTGTTGAAGATCAGGTTGAACATGCTAGTTCTGTTGAAGATCAGGTTGAGCATACTAATTCTTCATACCACGTTGAAGATCAGATTGAGCAAGCTAATGCTTCAAGTCCTATTGAAGGTAAGGTTGGACATGCTAATTCTTCTTTCCATGTTGAACATGCTAATTCCTACATCCATGCTAAAGATATTTCAGATAAGGGGGTCTGGGTAGACTCATCAGGTCATACTCATAATCTAGAGACCCTCAACACTACTGAAGTAGAAGTAGAAAATAAAAAATGCCATTCTGATCTGCATGATGATGAGTATTCAAGGGAGGTGAATGAGCAGCCATTGGTTCAGAAGATGACATCTGATGATTGCACAAAAAATCTTCCCTGCACCACAGAAATGCAGCAGTTGAGAGCTTGTAACAACGGAGAGTCTAGCCTTAGTGCTGAAAATACTTCTATGGACAGAAATTTTGATTTAAATGAGCCATTTTCACCGTCAAATCCACATGAAGCATATGAGGGCTTTGATTTGAATGTAGGTTTAGAAACTCTGTCTTTCCCGAGTTATCTGGCTAAAGGCAGTCCGAACGTGAACAATGAAGGCAGTGTCAGTGAGAATCACCAGGTTGGAGAAGTTTCAGAAAAAAATTCTGAAACCAGAATGTTGATTGACTTGAATTTTCCTCAAGTTGCACTTGACTTGAATTTTCCTCAAGTTGCACCTGACTTAGCACTTGAAATGGAAATACAATCCTCTAAGGCAATACAGCAAAACGATGACCAATGTGCGCATACACTGTCATCTTCGTCTGATACAACCCAGTTCAACGCGCTACAGGAGATTCCTGATTTAAACAAGGAGCAGCAACCGATCGCTGTTAACCGCCGTCAAAGTACAAGGAACCGGCCGTTAACCACAAAGGCATTGGAAGCTCTTGAGTACGGATTTCTCAACTCAAAGAGGAAGAGGAAGAACACAGAATCTTCAGATATTAATTCGAAGTCCCAATGTTTACGTGCAAGTAACGAGACAATTATCAGTGCTACTTGTGATGATAGCATTGGGAATTCTTTGACTGAGACAAGTGCAAAGGAGGAGAATGTTTTCAAGGAATATAGTTTCATTGTTTAAAAAGTATCCATAAACAGTTGCTATACGTGAAGTCCAAAGCCATTAGTCTATATTGATTTACTCTTTTTTTTTCCTTCAGTATTTGACTGATAGAATAATAAAATAGCATAAGATTTGATTCATATGATTATTGATTTAAAGACGAAGGACCATTGTTGACGAAATTCTAAGAGAAAGGGTAAAGCTCTTTAACAAGAGTAATGCATTGCTAGAGGTAAAATAATGAAAAGGTATGTGGTAGTTTCTGTTTCATATCATTATAGGAATATTAATTAAACATGGATGACAACACATTTACTCCATCTATCTCACATTAGGGGTCAAATTTCGAATATTTTTGTCTCAAATTATTTTTTCATTTTATAATTTATAATATCATTACAACGTTTATTACTTTTACCAATGTTACCCTTATTTACTCATAAAAAAATGTTACTCTTTTTTTTTTTTAAAGTAGTTTGCAAGTATATGGTGGACAAATAATAATTGAAGTACAATGATTTTTAGTCTTTAACCTATTACTTTGTATTAAAATAGGTATAAGTTAAATTATTTTCTTAAGAAGTGCGCACATTCAACATGAGAGACATAGTATGATATGGAGGGAATATATTCTAACTCATGCAGTTTGCGATAGATTTAGCTTCCAACCAATGATATTATTTTAGTGCAAATTGTAACTAACTACCATAGGTTTTCTATTGATTAGCACAATGTTATGAATATGATATGTGTTAGTTTTTTGATGTGTCATATAGGCAAATACTCATTTAATGAAGTAAAATACTTTGCAGTATTTGCCTTTACAGGGGATGAAATAAATAGGAGTAAGACTGTAACGGTTTGTCATGTACTGTAATCCTCGCCAATTGATGTTGAAAGAAACAATCCGCTAGCTTTTTTAATGTAGATGAAACATCCTTGGATAAAAATAGCTCTCGGTTGAATTGATTATGGTAGAAGTAAAGCAACCTATATTATATGGTATATGAAAATTGAAAACCACTCGAGCTTTTTACGGCCATACAAAGCCATTTGTGTGTGAGTGTTTTGGTGAAGCTCTTTCCATTGGTTTATTACTTTTATTAATTTATGTGATGTGCTATATAAATAATTTTTTAATCTCTATATCAAGCAACATTCCACTAGGCAGGTTACTAAAACTAAAGCTTGTTGTTTATGTGAGATTATAAGTGGTAAGGATATTGTATTCTATATGTAAGGGCAGGGGCGGATGTATTCATGAGCTATGTGGGGCTAAAGCCTCACATGCTACTTCCCTATTTTTTTTTTATATATATTATAAAAAATTGTAATAGCCATTTTGGTCTCTGAATGTGTAATAAATAGTTATAATAGTCTTTCAATGTATTAAAATACTTAGATAATCTCTGATTTTGTAGTTTGTTAGTCATAATAGTCCTTGAAGTGATAATAAGTAAGTATATTGAAGGACCAATATGACAATATTAATGAAGTATTTTAATGTTACGGACTATTTTGACCAACAAATTGTATCAAATGTCTAGATTCCTCCCGTGTAAGGGTTGGGATTCGAAGTTTTATGTTGATATATAATTATTGCATTATTACACTAAGTTTGATAGATTATAAAAGCTAAACAACCCAGTGAAAAGAAAAAAAGAGGATAAAGGACCATACAAAACCCCTTGGAAGAAGGAATGTGTTGTGATGTGTCAAATGTGAGTTAAAGTCTTGCATTGAATTGAATAGTTGAAGCTGAGTTTGATAGATTATAAGGGTTTGTTTGATAGTCATGATAGAGAGACATGATATGATACATTAATCATATCGTGTTTAAATCTCATGTTTGATGCACCAAAGAGATAGGATAAAATAAACCATTTTCCTATCATATCCTGACTTTCCTTTGTAATTTCTATCCTGAGTATAGACTGGATTAGAAATTATCCTGATGGGATTAGAAGATCACTCATTATTTATTATCTTGATATTCTGTCATTTTTAAAATATTATCATTTTTAAAATAATGATAGCATGTATTTTCTATTATAATTAAAAACATGCCATTTTTATAATATTTAATTAATTACGAGAGCAATTTTTTTATTTAATTATAATGATATCTTGTTTGTTATCATGTGCACATCAAACATATGATATGATTAATGTTTATCATGTCCTTATCATATCTTATCTCTATCCAGTTTTATATCATATCCTGCCTCTATCATATCCTGACCATCAAACGGATCCTAAAAACTAAACAACCTGGTGAAAAGAAAAAATATGATAAAAGACCATACAAAACCCTTTCAAAGAAGGAATGTATTGTGATGTGTCAAATGTGAGTTAAAGTCCTATATTAAATGAAAACGTTGAAGTTAAACAACATATAGTGAGAGAACATATAAATTCAAAAACCCGAAGGTTTTGAGTGTAGATGTGATGTCCTATCTCATTTGTATGATTTTCCTTAGTTTTAGTATACTATATCTTAAATGAACATTTATCACAAAATCATTCTCACACCTTTGCGTGACTCACAATTAGTAGCAGAACTACCATAATTTTTTTGTAGAGGGTCAAATATAAAAACAAAAATGAAATATACTTTTAAAAATAATATCAAACGTAATTAATAAACAAAATAAAATCACGATAATTTTTCTTATATAAAATATAAATTAAATTTGTAATTTTTGTCAAAAAAAATATAAATTAAATAACCACAAAAAAAAATAAAAAATTGGCGATGGTTATTTACGAAAATTGAATCTGACAACACCTCGCATAGTCAAATTCATTCTTGATGTTTGTACTAAACAAACTAGCAATATATTTTTCAATGATAATTGATGTTGTATTAAATAGACTAACAATATATTTTTTAATGTACTCGATTCTAATATTTGTAAGAAGTTCATCATCCATTTTATTACGAGTCTTATCTTGACAATTTTTATTGTTTTTTTAAGCATACTTGAAAGTACAAATTAAAGGCAATATTAAGGATGCATGAGACAACCCAACTAAGATGTCTTCCCTGTATATAAGAAATATCTTGAAATGAAAACGTCTAGTAATATGTAAACAATTAGCCGATCTCTATTACAAATAATTTGAACCTTAAGATAGTGAGATCTTGACTTGAAAAACGGTGCACCGTTCATTTACTTAAACATGAAGAAGATGATGACGACGACACAAATAAATTTTGAAATGTGTGTAAATATACTAAATTTTAAGTTTGATTCGTTCAATCAATTTATGCAAATTGAGTGCAATAAGAATAATTGTGAATCTCTTTTATGATAGTTTTGGAATCCTTGACATGAGTTGTACACTCACATCAAGTGTATGGATCAATGATATATCATAAAATTAAGTTTACTTGATTAATCTCTAGACTAGAACAAAGAAGAAATTGTTTAAAATAATTTTGTTGGAATTTTGGATCGTGTAAACAATAATTTAGTTTATTGATACTTCTCACAAAATATCTTTATTTGTTGATTAATTCATGCCACTTTAGTGAAAGGAAGAACTTCTTGAGATTAAATAATTCAGGGGTGGCCTTAAGGATGGACGAAAGGAGCAGCAACTTAGGACATCATTTTTTTAAAGGCATCAAAAGTATTAATTTTACTTATTTGTAACTATTATTTAAGAAAAAAACTTATTTGTAACTATTACATAAATATATTTCTTTTTAACTCGTTTTGTCAATTATATTGACAATATACTTTTAGAGAATCTTAGTTATGAAAATATAACTTTATTGACTTGCCCAACATCCCAAAAATTGTAGTAATGGTCCAGATTCATTTTCCCTTAAATCAACACAACAGGCTAATGAAAGGGCAAAACTCCACTTTCCATGACGGAGATATTGTTGGCGCCATTCAAGGCCCTTGAATCATGTTTCTTCACATTTTTTTAGATTTGTTCTGAGATTCAAACCGAAAATTTGAGATTCAAACCTTGATTATAACATTAAGAATAAGAACAAGCTTTTTGATTCCGTTAAGCTGCTGAACTATTATAGTATGCAAAGCTATAAAGCAGCCAAATTTACAGATGCGTATGTTTAATCGAGAATTCCAATTAATTTAATTGCAATCCATTCTAATTTATCAATTTCACATTCCAATTTATACATTGTTGTCACGGGACGATTAACCTTCCAAGACCATCCCTGGAACTATCGAACTATCTCAACCAACCCATCAAGTGAAACAATTGTTAGCGGGGGTATTGCAGCGCTTATGAATCAACTCATTTTTCCAAGCCCATTGTCGGAACAATGAACTATCTGAAACAACCCATCACAATGGAGCGGTTGTCCGCAGAGGTGGATCGTATTACATCTGCCGGAGTTATAGAACTTGATGAATTGACCCATTTATGTTCACCAAGGAAGATGATGAGATGCCAGAGAGGTGGAAGCAATAAGAAGGAAAAGTAAAGAATCTTCAAAAGTGAGGGGATGAAGCACGTGTTCTCAAGTTTTCTCCTTTTCCAATCCTGTGTTGTGAGTTTAAAGTGGAAAAACTAGATAAATTGAATTCTAACGGTTGATTAGATCATATGGTCCTAATTAGTTTGACTGTGCAACTACATCGCTTTTATGACTGCAGTCAATCACGTCCCTACTAAGACTTTGTTTGCGAGTTTTGAGGGGAGGGGAAGGAGAGGCTTAGGAGGGGAAGGGAAGGGAAGGGAGGGAAGGGAGAAAGGAGGGAAAGCCCTCCCCTTGTTTGGAAGTTAAAAAACCAACAAGAAAAGGAGATGGATGTCGTATGTGATAATTTTACTATTTTACCATTTTTTCTCTTAAAATCAATATATTGTGTTATACTATTTAATTTATCTTATAATTAGGTTATGTCTAAAATTGGAATTTTCAATTATTATGATGGCAAAATTGTCAATTTGTATGCTTAACCCTCCAAAACCCTTCAATTTGGGGAACTTTAAAATTGGACAAATAAAACCTTCAAAACCCCCCGAAAGCTTTCCCTATTTTTTTAAAACTCTTAAATAAGGATTTACCTCTCCATAAGTTTTTCCTTCCCCTCCTCTTCTCTCTAAAATCCAACTCGTAAACAAAGCCTAAATAGTTGTGTTTGATTTTAAGCTATCACACCTTTTCACATAATTTGTTTTTAGTCCATTTTAAATTAATTAACCGATAGAAACTACAAACCGCAGAGTGCATGATTTGAATCACAGACACGCAATCATACAAGGAAGGCTATCCACGTGGCCATTTATAAACATGTGGTAAGCATACAAATTTGGCACATTCTATGGTACATCCAATATAGTTGAGTGTACTGGTACACCCACTCTTTAAATTAATAGATAAATAAATTGATTTTTTAAAGAAAAATATTATTTTTATATCATTTATAATTATATTAACTAAATCTTATTCATCAAAAGTGTCAACGAAATAAAATTAATTTTTTTTAAAATTTTTATCACTCATAATTGAGAACATTGATTATTTTTACGATAATATGTAAAAAAATTATTATGATTCTTATAAACCATAAAATGATGTTTTTTCTTATGAAATGATGTTCTATAAAATATAAATATTGACAAATAGCTATTTATTACATAAAAATTATCGTTAATTTATAAAATTATGAAGCAAGAGTACCGGTACACCTCATTTTGTGAGTGTGCCATAGAAGTTCCCTACAAATTTATATGTATTTAATTTAACCATTTTGAAAATTCTTCGCACAATCTTTCTCTATTTTCAAAATATATTTAAAATCTATTATTACGAAAATCTTTTTTTTTTTTTAGGGATATTATGAAAATCTTATGGTTTCATATAAAGGTATATGGAGTTAAATTGTTAAAAACAATCACAAGAACATCACATCTTCATCTAAAATATTAAGAAATTGAGTTTTATAGATCCTTTCATTTATATGTTGTTAACCTCAACTCTTTTACTTAATGTGAGATTTTGACTTACTCTCAACACATTACTCCCTATGTCCTTATATACAAACTCTATTTGATTTTTTCACATTTTTTAAAAAAAGTTGTTAGTGCAATTAATATATCTATTTTGTGTGAATATTACTAATTATCCATTGTTTGTAATGTATATTAAATTTGAATTTTTATATTTTAAAATAAATTAATAATATTAATTAGAAGTATGTTTGGGAAAAAATAGTTAATACATCTAATAGATAATTTGTATAAAAATTCAGCGGTGAAGCTAGAGTAATCTTTACGAGGGGGCCAAATAAAAAGAATTTTTTTTAGTGAAAGAAAAATTATCTTTTTTAAAATTTTATATGTTAAATTTAAGGGTTAAATATGTCTAATCTCTATCAAATTAGGCTTCAAGGAGACAAATACATTTGAAAATTTGGTAAATAGATTAACAGTTTATTTTTCAACATCAACAAATAAGCTATTTTGTGTTAAACTATCGTTCATTTTATTTGACTATTGATAATTTTTGTTGCAAAAAATGTTTTTCACTATAGTTGTTGTAGAGACCGAAATATCAAAATAAGACAAATAAGTTTATTAATCAAGTAATTATTTTTTTAACATTTTAATTTATATTAAGTTTTTGCAAATAAATTTGTTTGCGGTAGCTAAAAATATATTATTGGGGTTGCTAAGTAGATTAATATACCTAATTATTCAATATAAATAAAAAATTTGGGGTAGCCTACCCCTAAGTTACAAAAGGATTCGTCCCTGTAAAAATTTATATTTAAGAACGAAACTTTTTTCAAAGGGACGGGGATCCTATCGAGTGGACCATATTGTGCTACTTCTATATCTCCAACTAGGACAAGTCATAATTCATTTCTAACATCAATTCAATGTGCCATGACCAATTTATCTAGACCGATCTTCAATTCAAGTGATGCATGCATGTCTTGGCGCAGTTTCGACATCTACCTGCTCATTAATTAATTATTAAATGCAAATCAATTGCTTAACATTAACGATAAGTTCATATTATAGAATTATATTTGTAACATCAATTTCCTAACAAGTATAAATATTCATGCAGGCTTGAAACTTGATGACGATAAAAATACTTTAAAATAAGTTATTTTATAATTATTTACCTTATTAAAACACGTCCATATCAACCAATAATAATTATTTATGTTTCCTATTCTTGGTAAAGTATAAACAAACTGTCAGAAAACTATAAACATACCTCTTGTCCCCTACGCTGGTCTTATCTATATAGCTCCTTTCTCTTTGTCACCTAGCAACAATATCAACTAATACCTGTGAAAAATTAGAAACCAAAATTTCGTGCTATCTTAATTGGGCTTAATGACCGTAATTTAATAAAAAAAAATGTGAAATGTAAATCTTATTTTAATAAGATAACTATATAAAATGTTGGTAAGCTTCTGTCCTTATTTTTTTGTAATTAAGTATACAAATATTACCAAACGCAAGTTTCATCAAATGTATCGATCTCTATAGCGATAATTTCTACGATGTCGTTTTCTTCGATTTTACTAGTAGCTGTAGTTCGATATGAAAAGAAGCATATCCAATGGGAAGGAAATACACATTTTAATTGACTCAAAATTTGAAACTTTCTTCATGTTTGATAATATTCCAGTTTCTGTCTTCTTCTTGTTTTACATTAACCAGCGTCTGTGAAATTAGTTAATTCAACATAATTTTTTTACGGAGTTAATTCAGCTTCTTAAACAAGTAATATAATTTTTCTTGAAAGGGAAAAAAAAATGGAATCTTTATCAACAATAAGTATGTTTTTTCTATAGAATTACGAGTTTACGACTCTCCACGAGTAACTCTAACATATAGTTACTCACTTTCTGATTAACTTAAAAGATATCTTTTATTATCCGATCAAAATGATCTTTAGAATATAGTTGCATAACTTTTTTTTAAGTAATATAGTTGCATCACTTAATAGCCCATTGTAAACATTATATTTCACCAATTTAACTTTTGATTTAATTAAGTAGATCAATTCACATTTTTTTTTTAAATATCCAACAATTGTAGCTATGTTGAATAGTCGACATTTAATTACTTGTATTTAAAAATATATATTATACTTTCACTTTAAGTTATTAGATGAAGTATCAAACGATTTTAAAATTTTATAAAGAATTGTAGAGTTTATCTATCCGATAAGAACTTTTACTTCAGCAGTTTGATTTGTGAGTTATTAAGTGGATTAATGTGAATTTATTTCTAAATAAGTCGACTCCTCTAAAAATATTAAACATGTGGAATATGATTTGAGAGACCTTTACATACTTTTATATTCTATTGAATTGCACATAGTAGATTTGGTGAGTCCCAGACGGCTTCAATGAACCCAGTACCCAAGGACCACAAGAGAGATATGACCTTCATATCCTAAACATTAAGGCATTAAGAATGTGTTATCTATCTAATATATTCAAGTTTCACGGTCAATGTGACATTAACCGCCCATGCTTTAGCTCATAACTAAGGATGGTTTTACATTTGTTCCACTTTCAAGAAGATTAAGAAAGAAAGTATTCTTTTACTCAAATTTGAGTTTAACTTGAGAAGATCGACTACTAATAAATTATGTTTTTGTCTTCTAATGTCATAATAATTTAAAAAACAGAATATTGAGGAGGCCATAGGATGCTCCTAGTTATTGTCATTGCTTTCATAGTGAGCTTAAATCTAGGTTAACTCGGCAGCAACACTCTTTTATGTTATTATTAATTAGTTGCTACTAATTTGTCATTTTCTATGTGAAGTTCCTTCTTCAATAGTATGTTTCAAATGAGACATGGAGAATTTGACTCATGATGATATTGATTTCCTCTTACTCGGTACAAAGAAATTTGAGTTTATTCATACTAACATAAAGCTATGGCTATATAAACAAATTTGAGCAAGTTGAACACAAGCTGGTGGCCAAATTTAAGTACTTATTTCGGGAACCAAAAATTAATGAAACAAACTTCCTGATAGAATTCACAAAGCTAAGAATTGAGTCTTTATTTATGTTCCTCCTAAAAGAGGAGAAAGTAGAAATTAAACATGTCTGTAATGGGAATGCAAGATATCAATGTCTGACCTCTACCTAACAAATTGAGTCAGATAATTAGTGACGAGGAGGGCACGGATTATAGTACTAGTTAACAGCCCAAGACAGAGTAGAGATTCTCCATTTCTTATAGAAATTAAGGTGTCCATATACTAATAATACTCCAAAACTAAGGAATGGATTTTTTTTTAATAAATATTTAATTCATGTCATCAAATTTAGAAATGCCAGAGTATCGAATCTAGATCCTGAAGGTTGAAGAACAAATTTTCAACCAAGTGAATCTACTACGATAAGTGGCGTGTATTTATATAATTTTATTCACATAAACAAGTTTAATGCATTTTATTTGGAATAATAGTTTTGGTACATTGTACCAAAAAAAAAGTTATGATACACGTCAAAATGTTGATAAAGATATAGAAACTAGCTAAAGATGGAGCCGCCCTAGCTAAACTACGGGCAACTCCATTGGTTTGTATCCTAATAAACCTAACATGAATGGTTACAAGATCCGTAGCTAATAAACATCGACAGTTGGTGATGAAAGCGCCAAAATCTGAAATGATATTTCTTCTTTCATAGATGTTGTCCACAACCGTTTTCGAGTCTACCTCAAAGTCCATATTCTACGGTTGGAGGTCTCTCATCCATTTCAATGTTGTTTTTAGACCCAGAGCTTCACCTGTGTCAACATTGAATAAGGGGGAGATCCATTCCGTTCTGGCTAAAATAAAGCTCCCTTGATCATCTCTAATGCATATATGACTTACTCACTCCAACACTATAATACTAATATTTATTCAAAAAAAAAAACAAAACTATAGTAATTGAAACATCTATTTCTTCTCAAAAATTGAGAAGATCCTTACCCACCAACACAAGTTTGAAATCTAATTAGTTGCCTAGCTCGCAACTATATTTATGGTTGTTTCAATTCTTAATTGAATCATAATGATATTTGAATTAGCGACACAACTTGTTGTCAACTTGTCTTTCATCTTTGTACCTATAGTACATCAGTAACCTGGAACTTTTTCAAAAAAGTTGTAGTACATATCATAATTTGTTTGCATTACTAAAGTTTAATCTCGTTCAATTATGTTAAAAATTATGAGCCAAAAAAAATATGAAGAGAAGTTTGAATAAGACTAATTCCTATATTTGGTCCAAGAAAAAAAAACACTCCTATAAAATATTTTTAACAAAACAAAGAAACTCTTTTAACAATAAATTTTTTATCAATGGAAAAGGGGAATTCATAAATTGTTGTTTAGGATATTTTAAAAATATATACCAAAAAGTTAGGGGCAGTTACCTATACTAGTTGTCTTCATATGAGCATTATATATATTTATATAAAGCCAAAGAAGACCTGCTTCCAATATTGGTACCATATGGCAGCCATATCTTTCTAATTCCTCAACAGAAACCAAAGACAACTCCTTGATTTTTATTTTTTTGTCTTCCTCAGTAATAACCAAGCATCAATCATAGCTTTTTGTGTGGTCCACTATCACAGTTGACACATAGAAGCTTCTATTTGCTTCAATTTATTTGTATTGAAATGTCAAATATTTCAGGTGATGAAGGAAGCTTCTCCTCAGGAAACAATGGAGAAGAAGTTAGTAAGCAGCAAGAGGTGCAAAATAATCTCAATGACTCAAGTTCATGTCCATCTGGTGCCTGCAATAGCAATGGTTCCACTAATCAACAGCAAAATAAAAAGAAAAGAAACCTTCCTGGAACTCCAGGCAAATATTCAACTATACTCCTAAGTCCTAACTTCAATTTTTATAGCAGCACATAGTTTTTTTTCCCATATTAAATTACTTTCATTATGGAAAAAGAAAAACCTTTGGACTAATTCAATATAAAACTAGCTAGAGAACTCTAAATGCATTTTTTGAGAGGAGTTCTAAATGCTTTTTTTTTTTGAAAGAAGTTCTAAATGCTTTTGAAAAGTTGAATTTTGCATTGAAATGATAATCTTATATAGTTGCTCGAGTGGTCAAACTCTTGGCAGTCACGAATTTGCAAGCTTAAACATTCGCCATGTTTGGATGAACAGCTTAATTAGATGTATATAGCATAAACGCTTATCATATAAGTGCTTATGTATAAGCTATTTCTATAACAAAAGATAGAATAAAGTAAAACTATTTCCATATAAGCTATAAGTTGTTTTCATAAGCTATCTTGAAAAGCTGGAAACATCTTATAGACATCTCATAAATTGTTTTCATAAGCTCTCTCAAATAGTCTCACAAGTACTTATGTCAGTATATAAGTTCAAATAAGTCAATCTAAGCGGACCCAAAAAAGACCTTCATCTTTAAGCAGTGATAAATTTACTGCAAAGAACCTAACTTTCAAGCTATCCAATGAGGTAATTAAAAAGAAAACATTATGAAATAACTCAAAATTCCCTTACTCTTGTGAAGTATTTAATCCGCTAAATTTTTCCTTTTTTTAAAAGTACTATGTATAATCCTTTATTTTTTAAGTTACTAGCATATTATTGTTATGTATATGCCAAAGTACTCCGATTAATGGATGATGTATTTTATGAAATAGATCCTACTGCTGAAGTGGTTGCATTATCTCCAACAACATTAATGGCAACAAATAGATTTGTGTGTGAGATATGCAACAAGGGATTTCAAAGGGACCAGAATCTTCAGTTACACCGAAGAGGTCACAATCTTCCATGGAAACTTAGGCAAAGAACAAGTGCAGAGGTGAAGAAAAAGGTGTATGTGTGCCCTGAGCCATCATGTGTTCACCATAATCCAGCTCGTGCATTAGGTGACCTTACTGGCATCAAAAAACATTTTAGCCGCAAACACGGTGAGAAGAAATGGAAATGTGACAAGTGCTCTAAAAGATATGCTGTTCAATCAGATTGGAAGGCTCACCAGAAAACATGTGGTACTAGGGAATACAAATGTGATTGTGGAACCATATTTTCTAGGTACTACTCTCACATTCAAATTCTCCCCTTATTTTCTGTCTGTTTTTTTGTACAATAGTTCATATTTGAAAACAAGAAATAAAGTGAATTTAATGGACTTGAAAATAGAAACATTTTTTCAAATCAAACTACGATTACTTGCTAAGTTACATATTTGATCTGTTAGTTATTGTCACAGATGTTATACACTTTGGTTTTAAGTTCTTTTTATTCAATTTTAGTCCCTTAAATTACAAACCTTGGTTGTTTTAGTCCTTTAACGGACCAAAATTGTAACTGGGAAAAATACTCCAAAATGAAAATAGAAAAACTTAAGAGGACAAAATAAAATCAAAAAATAATTTAAGAGAACAAAAGTGTAGTTTAGCCACTTGTTCTTCATCAAATTTTAATCTCTGATACAAAAGTACTACTAGTACGACTTCAACTATTAAAATATGTTGTTGCATATGATATAAACCTATTTTTCTGCATAATACAGGAGAGACAGCTTTATTACCCACAGAGCATTCTGTGATGCACTAACCGAAGAAAACAACAGAGTAAACCAAGGATTAACTAGTGGCATGCCACCAAACTTGCAAAGCCAAATGCATGATCCTATTTCTACCATGCCTCTAAAACCTGTTTCCAACACTTCCTCAGAATTAAACAATGACTATGACCCTAAAAACTCACTAAGATCCCCAACTCAAGAACATGCTCCAACATCATTCAGATCAACCAACAATGCATGTGGTGGCATGTTCTCAACTAGTGCAGGTGCACTTTTTGGTGGCCCAAAAACCTTGCCTCCATCTTCTTCAACCCTTCAACTCAGTTCCAATTCCAACAGCTTCAATTACTTCAATGACAGTAAAAATGGAGGACTAATTGCTGGCATGGCTCAAATGTCGGCAACTGCTTTACTACAAAAAGCAGCACAAATGGGTGCTACTGCAAGCAATAGTGGGAACTCTTCCATGATGCAGAAAAGCTTTGTTAGTAGCATGGTTAGTCCTAATCATGTTTCTGGTTCCATCATGATACATCATAACCAAAACCAACCCTCTTATGAACACTTTAATCCACTACAGCATGAATTGGCTGGTGTTAGTGGTGGAGGAGCATTCACTAACCAATTGTTTCAAAAAGAACAACAAGAAATTTCATTACTATTTGATAACAATACCAATGTGTCTACAATGAATAATGATATTGGAATGTTTAGCCATGGATTGATGAAGAATGTTGCACAAGAGGTTAGTAATTGTTCAAATTTGATACATGGAAATGATGTGGCAACAGTTCATGATTTCTTGGGTATTGGTGGTTCAAGCTCAAGTTTGCATGAACCACAACAACAGAGATTGGAAGCATTAAGTCAACAGAGGTTGGAAATTATGAATAATTTTCATCATCATCATCATCATCTTCCACATGAGGATTCAGCAATGGAGAAATCAATTTGGGATGTTTGAGTGGTGAAGAAAAATCATGTTTATTTTAGTTGAATTTTTTTCAAAGTTGGAAATTTGAAAGCCTGTGATTCTAATTACAGGAATTGGCTAAGTAGTGTGGAAGGTTTATATGTTTAGATTATGCTCTTGAATAGAAAGGAAAAAACAATAATCTATTAGGAAAAAACTCATACTTCAGTTTGGAGTTGAGTTTAGTGACAAATCTTTCTTTGTTCCTTATTTTGTATTTATGTTTTTTATTTTTATATTTTTTAGCACACCACCTATCATATTTCTCATACAAATTTTCTATCTTTGTTTGTTCTCCAATGGAGTGTATTGTACATCTATTTATTTCTTCTCTTGTGAAAATGTCATCTATTTATTTTTTTATCAATGAAAAAAGCCACGTAAAAAAATAGAAAAACTTAGATGCGTTTTTTACATGGTTTTTAATTAAATTCATCATGATTTTTTTAAATTCATAATTTTATCAAAGTTTGTTATATCCAACAAAATTGTATTTTTAATTAAAAATCATATGAAAAGCAACTAAAGAATTGCATCAAAATCATTTTTATTTTAATTTGTAACAAACGGATCATAATCACTTTTATTTTAATTGTTATCAAAATCAAAATTAAAATTTGATGAATTGAGTTGATGGGCTTACTAAGTCCCCCGCTAAAAAAAAAAGGCGGCTATATCTCTACGCGAAAATGCAGGGTGTACTAAACCCTGATTCCATCGCATTCTACCTCTGTTTCGTTTCATTATTTGTTTCACCCCTCTTCACGATTTTATTCTATTTCACTATTTCTTCTTACCATGATGGCGTGTACTGGAGTTGCTATCATGGCTTCTTTGCAACAACCTCTTTCCACTAACTTGCTAAATTTCCCTCCTACTCTTCGCAGTTTACCCCAACTTCGTTTTAATTTCAATCATAATAATTTTAAGCCTTGCAAAGTATCCCATCAGGAACCATCATCGAATGACTCTGTTCCTCAAAATAATGGTATCTTTATTTCATCCAATAATAATAATATATCGTATTCGTATTTTATTTCCTTTTAACATATATAGTATGTGAAACGAATCATGTACTATTCAGAAGTATTAATCTTTATTCCTTCAGAGAATTATACATCCAGAGCTGTGATGGAAGCAGTTGGTTCATGCTGCACAAACAAGTCCTCGGAAGGTTTGCCGGGTAATAGGTAAATTCTTGTTTGATTTTTCTCTAATAATATGATAATTTTACTTGAAACTTTGTTGATTAATTGAACCCCATTATACATGTAAGGTATTACGGTGCCAATGTAAACATTGATGAGATTGAAATACTATGTCAAGAGAGGGCACTTGCTGCATTCCATCTAGATAGTAACAAGTGGGGTGTAAATGTTCAACCATTATCTAGATAGTATACGATGCAATTCTTGAACCACATGATCGAATAATGGTAAACCATCTTTCTCTCACATAAAGTTGTTTGGTTTTTCCAAATTGGAAATCCATTACATTGTTGTTCTAATGTCTAATTATATGTTACCAGTATTTGGATTTGGCTCATGGGGGACATTTATCTCATGGACACATGACTCCTACAAGAAAAGTATCATCCACCTCAAAATATTTTACAACTATGCCTTACCATCTTGATGATTTAACAGGTGCTTGTATTTTCTTGTCATGAAAATTGTTTCGGATATATTGGTTTACTTGTGGAATAACTTGTTTTCTTTTTCACCCACCTTGAAATGAAAACAGGTCGTACTGATTACGATATGCTGGCGAAAACTGCTTCTATCTTCCGACCAAAGCTCATTATTGCTGGTGCTAGTGCGTATCCTCGAGAAATTGATTATGCTCGCATGAGAAAGTATGTTTTGTACTTGACCATTCCGCAGTTTTAATACTCGTTATCTGCTTCTTTGTACCATGTGATTTTATTCTTCACGAAAAGTTAATTAAATCTTATAGTAGGTGCTTTTCTTATGATGGATATGGCTCACATAAATCTTATATCCCTTTGAGTTTAGTGATACTCTGACCACCACTACCCACAAGGTTTGCTTTGAAATATTTGTGTTTACTCTGTATTTTTGCACTCAAAGTGAAAAGAAATTGCATTTTTTGTGTAAAAATATAATTCTATTTACTTGAAGCTGTTAAGTTAGTACTCTTTTTGCAATACTTCCTTCAGTCTTTGAGAGGTCCTAGAGGTGGTATGATATTCTTCAAGAAAGAATCCGTGCACAGGATTAACCTGGAGTCTGCAATTAACAAAGCTGTTTTCCCCGGTCGACAGGTAAATTTGGAATATACTCTAATCAGATGCATTTATCTTCTTTATCTTCGTAGTTTGTGAATTTAATATAGTGTAAAATTATTCAGGGGGTCCACATAATCACACAATTGCAGGACTAGCAGTTTGCTTGAAGGATGTACTGTCTCCGGACTTTAATACCAAAAGCAGGTATAAATTAATGTCGTTTTTCAGCATTGGTTAGAGTTGGGCTAATTCACTTGGGTTGGCCTAGTGGTGTTGGCTTGGGACCTTGGAGCGTGCTCCCCCTCTAGGTCTCAGGTTTGACTTTCCCTGGTGCCATTTTGGGTGGACTAGTTTAGCTTCTTCAATAAAAGTATTGGTTAGAGCTGGGTGTAAACCACTTCCTAACAATAACATTCCTAAACCTATGATGGTGCAGGCGGGCAACAAGCTATGCCGCCAGGCATTTTTGGATAGCAAAAGCAATCCTCGTAACACTTAGTTTACATTGTGCGTTGATGGAAAAAAAAATTGTTTTGAAATTTTTTATTAGTAGTATTACTAGTCCTAATCAAGATTCTAGTTTCATCATATTGCATCACAATGATTTATCTAATTAAAAGCTTTGTTAGTAGTATTGTTAGTCTTAATCATGATTCTGGTTTAATCCACAATACCAATACAAAATGATTTATCTTACGTTGCTAGTTTTGTCCAAAAAAAACCTGGCTAATGGTGGTAGAGCATTCACCTGCCAATTGTTTCAGAAAGAACGACAAAGAAATTTCGTTACTGTTTGATAGCAATGTTAATGTGTCTATCATGAATAATGATATAGCATTATTCAAAAAAATGAATAATGATATAGCAATGTTTAGCCAAGGATTCATGTAGAATGTGGCACTAGAGGTTAGTAATTGTTCACGATTTCTTTGGAATTGATGGTTCAAATTCTAGTTTGCATGAACCACAACAACAAAGATTGGAAGCATTAAACCAACAGAGTTAGTTGGAAATTATGAATAATTTTCGTCGTCTTCATCTTCCATGTGAGGATTCAGCTATGGATGTTTGAGTGGTGAAGAAAAATCATGTTTGGTTTAGTTGTATTTTTTTTCTTTCCGAAGTGGAAAGCAAGAAATTACAGGGAATTGGCCCTGAAAGTGTGGAAGGTTTTTTATGTTTAGATTATGTTCATAGATCTTCACCTAAAAAAACAGATAATGTTCAAAGATAAGAAAAAATAACAATAGTCGGTTTATGCTTCTTCAAAAACAATAGTCGCTTTATGGCTTGTCTATTTGGGATCATAACTGGCTGGGAGATGGGAGCTTTATTAGCAAGCCAACTGATTTGTATCATGAGTTGGAAGATCTCACTGTAGCAGATTTGATGATTGAGAATACTAGATTATGGGATGTTGGTTTCATTCGGAGTCTTGTGAATGCCGAAGATGCAGCAAAAATCCTGAAAACGCTGAATCTAGAATCTATCCACCATGATAAACTGAGTTGGAATCACGAGAAAAATGGTGTATATTCGGTGCAAAGTGGATATTGCCTCAGTTTACATCATCAAAACACTTCCTTTGGAGAGTATGCTGGAATTGTCTACCTACGGGGGTGCGCCTCCATAATCGTGGTGTTAACTGTCCATATAACTGTGTTTTGTGTGATACAGGTCCAGAGGACAGCATTCACCTATTTTTCAATTGCTCAAATAAGGCAGCACATGGGACTATGGAGTTGAATATCTCAGGGGCTGATTGGCATGGAAGGTATTAGCGATATAATGTTCAACATTTTGCAATTGCCGAATGCAGAACTGATCTTATTTGGCGAAATGAGCGCCGATTACGTGTGGCTGTTTGTGAACGGGTAAGGAACCTGTTAATTAGTTGGAAAAATGCGCAGGATAGCAAGGGAATGACGCTGGTTCAGCAACAATGTCAGATGGAGCAAACCACAATTGGGATGCATCAAATGAAATGTTGATGCCTTATTTGATAGAGCTAGAAACGGGGTTGGTATTGAAATGTTCAAATATGATAATATTTAAGTTCTTTAGGATATATTTGGATGAGAGTTTTGGAGGAAGAATTTACTTCTCTTTTAAATTACTGACATCAGAAAATAATTTTAAATTTCAATGAAATATGATTGAAGTATTTTATGATCATTTATTATGTTGTTCTTTGAAAGAAAAAGAATTAAAATATCAAATATATTTTAAAATATAAACTTAGCCCTTCAAAGTGCCTCTCTTTAAAATCAATCCGTCTGGTGTTCTCCTTAAAACTTGTTCGATACGGCGAATTTAAGAGTTTTTATCTTTTTTAACTAAATGAATTTTTTATCTTATAGATTTTAAATCCCAATTTTTAGTATTGTTTAAATTATAAATATTACATAATAAACAAATGAATAAAACATAAACATGTGTTTATAAATCAGAAACATTTCGTCCTCGTGAGCTTAGCTCATTTAGTAGGAACAGTGCATAATATATGCAAGGTACGGGTTCAAACCCTACTACCACAAAAAAAAAAAAAAAAAAAAAAAAAAAAAATTAAAAAATAAAAA
>Ga0228710_1004080_pt1 | contig 23061 bp, 10 predicted proteins | sample MedpolnodulmetaG_FD_177995 | JGI IMG/M metagenome (GOLD analysis project Ga0228710, IMG submission 177995) | Root nodule microbial communities from Medicago polymorpha collected in Santa Monica, California, United States - pink nodules | ecosystem: Host-associated > Plants > Roots > Nodule...
CCCCGTCTTGTGGTTTTTCTCACCTTCAGGCTCGACTCTTCCAACCAGAAACCAATCTTAATGTCGAGCTAGTGCGTGAGTTTTACGCCAACGCTTTACCAGAAAACCCCCACACCGATCCTTTTACTTTTGAAACCTATGTGAGGGGTCGAACAATCTAGTTCCATCGAGAGGCCTTTAACAAGTACCTAGGAAACCCCTTCCTATTGGAGGATGAAGATGATATGGATGACTTTTATGATAAGCAAAACAATGGCACCTTTAGTCTTCCTGCCCAACATGAGGAGATTAAGAAGTTTCTCTTGTTAGAGGGTTTCAACTACGACATTAGTGAGGCTGGGAAAGAGCACCGAGCCCAATACAAATTCATGACCAACCCTGCCAAGATTATCCAAAAGTTCATCATGTACAACGTCATGCCTAACAATCATCTTTCTGACTGCACCGTGGATGTTTCCCCTTTGATTTACTATATCTTGAAAGGTATCAAGGTGGATAATCACTTTTGGTATCCAAACTTAATGCTTTCTTATCATTTAATAGATTGAGAAATCGTCGGTTAAACGATAAGAACGACTCTTGAATCGTTTAATAGTTTGAGACATCGACGATTAAATGATTCAATTGAAGTCACAATATTATTTGGACCTGAATGATATTGACGAGGGATACGTGGTAATATCAAAGAAAAGCTAGAATCCATGTATGATCTTTAGGTTACGCGTAATGCTTGATCAAGGAACTCTAATCCTAACAAGTTTCACGCCTTATTACTCTCGATTTTTAAATCTTACAACATAGTTAACTTGATTCTAAGTAAACAAACAAACTACTCTTTTAACTTAAATTGATATTTGGTGTCGAACGGTCTGTGATATCGCACTAGTCCCTGAGGAGATGATACTTAGAATACTTACTTTTGATTACGTAAAAAAATACTACATCAAACACCATAATCAAAGGGAATACATACTAATAGAGTTGATTACATATAATCCCAACAAAAAGAGTTTAGTTACTCATTGTCATGGTAACCTTACAAGGAGAAAAGAAGAGATGGAATGGAACCAAGCCATGATGTCTCAATGATCTTGTGTCTTCCTTCAATCCTTGTTCTCCTTGCTCTTTAGAGTCTCTCTGGTCTTTCCCCTTGTTTCTCTCCTAAAGTGGCCTCTAATAATATGGTATGATCCTCCCCAACTGAAATGATGAATGACTTTTATAATTTCCGTTCTGATCAAACTCGCCTCGCGAGTATGTCTGCTCGTCATGGCAAGTTGATGTTCCTTCACCAGTGGGTTTCTGCCACGTCAGCTTTTGAGGACTTAGGCCGCCTTAACTTGCCTCGCGAGTGAGTTGCTCGCCATGGCAAGTTGTGTTCGCCCTGGACTCGCCATGGCGCATGGGAGGCGAGTGGAAACTTGAACTTTCTGCCTCAGCTCGCCTTGAAGTCGCCTTTGAGCTCGCCGTGGTGAGTTGACCTTTGCATTTATTCATGTTTTCTTGCTTCTAAAGTGTCCAGACGTGCATTTTCCTACAAATAGTTGGCATTAGATATGAAAAGCATAATTGAATGATTCTTCAGTATTTGTGAGCTTTTCACTAGATAACTTGCAAACCAAGTAAGTGCCTAAAATATATAGTATATTTAACTCCTTTTTGACACTTATCATGTATATGTGTATGTTATTATTATTAGTAATGGGATAGTAGTATTTTTTTAGGTTTATGTTGAGAAATTCAAATTGAAAGTGTAAAATCTCTAAGAATATTATAAACTTCATAAGTAAGAGATACTTTATTGAAATTAGGAGAAGTTAACGACAAATATAAAATAAAAAAAATGAAGTTGAATGGTTATCAACTTGCCCAATTTTGAGATTTTCTTAGTCATGGCTATTTGGCATGAGATTTGTTTGCAGTAAATTCAATTAGTAAAAAACTTCAATCAAAGAATATGCTTAGCAATGTTGTTATAAAACAAATGAATGACCATATTAAATTTTTAAAAAAATTATAGGGAAAAGGGTTTTGGACTCAACTCTGATTTCTACTAAAGAAATTCTTTTGAAATGGATATAGAACTCAATTTCTTCGTAAAAAAAGAAGTATTCATAAAAAGAAACAATATGACAAGATCGTTGATAATGAACTTGTAAAATCTTATGAAGAGTCATTTAAAATTGATTATTTCTTATACATAGTAGATAATCAATCACTTCATTTCAAAATATAGTTTTGAACAATTTAAAATGTTTATCATTATTTCTGGGTTTCTAATTTGTATTGAGAAATTAAGGTCATTAAGATAAAAGAATATTGTCTTAATCATTTTGTCAAATAATTGCAAGATCGTTTTAACATTTTGGGTTTAGGTTATCGAAGATAACATATCCTTGTCAATCATTTTGTCAAATAATTGCAATATTTCCTTCTAACTTTTATAAATTTTGAATATTCAATCATTCATATAGATTTTTTAATTGACATAGTCATGCATATAGATCAACTTATATACTACTGATAGTATTCACCAATTATCATCAAACCATGACACTTTCATGTAGTATTAAATCTTGAGTTCAATGATGAAAGTACATTATTAGAGTGATTGAAGTACTTGACGATAGATACATCATAAAGGATAACTTGGACCATACGAAGAAAATGGGTAGGATGAAGTTTTCATCTATATCATATAGCTGAAATGCCTATCTATGAGGCATTTCTAATATTGTCTACCTGTATGGAAACGAAGTCGGGCCACTTCATTAAGTTTAAGGGTCTGACTCCTAAATTTTCATGAAAAAGGATAAACGACACAAAGCCTTGACATATATGTTGATGCATTACATCCTTTAATATTCCAATGACTTTTAAATATTCCAATGTCTCATGAAAAGAATTAGTACAATATTAAAAGAAAGTAAAGTTCAATGACTTTTGTCCTTTTCATGAATAAATACTTTGGCTAAATGCTTCAATGAACAAGCATTACATACTTTGGTTGAAACGTAACTTTCCAAATTTGTGTTTTGAAAATTCCTCCCACACGAGCTAGACTTAGAAAAATCCGAATTTTTTTTAATGCTTCAATGACTTTTTTTAAATTTTTTATATTCTCAGAAAAATTCAAAAAAATTTACATTAACTTTATTTGACTTTTAGAATTTATGAACGTATTTTTATATTGTTTTTATTTTATTTAATATGTTTTATCATTTTTGCTTTCTTTTTTCGTTTTTTTCAAAATAAAATTTGCAACTACATAAATGAAAAAGATTCAGAATATAGTAGGACTGGTGAGAAGTGGAAAAGAAATTGCCTTATTATTTAAGGAACATTATTTTCTTTTAATATTTCAAATATGATGGCGTAAGAAATGGAATGACGAAAAGTAAAAAAGAGGAAAAATGTCATTGTAACAACCGCACGTGAATGTGGACTTGTAAGCATATATAGAATATATGTCGATGTTATTTCATCTCTAATGAAGAAAATAAGTGATTACCTCCTAAAAAAGTGATTATGACTGTCTTTAGTGTTTTATATCCTAGCTAACGTGATCAGTATTGTTTTCAGTATATACATCAATTTGTTCAATTTTCTAAAACTAAAATAGTTTATCCATGGTAAGGTTAATATTTAAAAGAACATTGATGATATGATAAGATTGAAATTCATGCATGCCTCAGCTAAATGAACCCTTTCATCAGTTCAATTGACCACCACCAACCACTTTTGTCGTCCATCTGGTGGAAGTCAAATTTATGTACGTAATTAAAGAATTTTGTTAATTGATTTTTTTGGATAAAGGATTTTTTATTAATTAAAAAGCCATAGTCAAATTATATATCACGTGCTGGCTGTCACTATATTTTAAACCATAGTTCAATTGAAGTGTCATTAAGGATGATTCTATAAGTTGATGATTTTGTATCCTAATTTGTTGGAACATTGGTGTGAAGATGGAAAGAAATTGGAAGGTTGGAAGATTAAACACCAAGTAATTAAACTTTGATTTAGTGTTGTGTGAATTGAAAAAATAGAGTGTGGAGGTCATACATAAAATAGAACACACACTAGTAATGTTTAAATAGTAGTTTTTAATTTTAAATACATGATAATGGTGAAAATAATGATTATTATTATCCTTTACTAACGGAAAGACGGACACTAGTCCCGTCTGTCCGCTTTTTCTACTGCGCTAGCACATGTGATTATTTTATTATGTTTGTTTGTATAATTTTGATTAAAATTAAAATTTTATCAAAAATCACCGTTCATAATTTTTAAATGTTAGCGCAATAAAAAGAGCAAAAAGACGGGCACGTGAGTACCCGTATTTTCGTTAGTTTAATATAATGCTAACAAATCTTTTTGTAAAATATTTTGAGTCCTAATCTTTTTTTTAGAGAATTTAAAGTCTAATCTTTAATATTATTTTTTGCTCACGTTTGTTACAGTTGAAAACTTTTAGGTTTGAGCCTACTAATAATCACTCCATGAAGATGGGTGCATCTTGAAGATTGCAATCTAGGCACCTAGTGATTGCTTTCAGGCACCAATCAACACTTTGGAGATTGGTTGAGACACTTCTCAAATCAATTCATCCGATTTAAAAGTTCTCGAACATTGGTTAACTACAGTTCGACTTTCTTGAGTGCAGGCACGGATCCACTCTATGTGGATTGGCGGCAACTACCCCCACTACTATTCTCATTATATTTGCTAATTATTTGATATTTTAAGTATTGCCCCCTCTAAAAATAATTCATTGCCTCCACTACATAAGAATTTATATCATTAAAAGAATTTTTCTCAAGAATTTTATAAAATTAAATGTGCAAATGTATTTGAAATTAAATATTGAATGTTTTTTTTCACATTAATAGAGATATATTTTTATAGTGTTGAAAATAAAAAAATCTACCATACTTTTTAAATATAAATACACATAAATAACAATTTTAATATGTAGATGTTAAAAAGACTTCCTTTTTTCTAATATATAACATTAGTGTTTATATGCTCAATGATAAGATCCTCTAAAGAACATTAAAGCATCCTTAGAAACCCTCCATTTTTTTGAATTTTATAATCAAAATAGAGTGCGCGAGAAAAGAGTATGATATGAAAAGAAAGTTAAAGAGTATTGGTTAAGAGAGTAAAAATGAAAATATTACGTCGGGAAGTGATAAAAAGCGGTGAATTTAACTTTTTAAAAGTTAAAGAATTGTTGTTTACAATACAAATCAACTATTTTTAGTTTCCTTAACAAATGCATAAGACCCTTTGAAAAACCATGCATCTTTATTTTAGGGAACTTTTTTCTGTTCTAATATTCTTAATAGTAGCGGAAAGACTTGTCCGTCTTTCCACTTATTTTATTGCGCTAACATTTTTAAATTTAAACGATGTTTTTTATGAAATTTTGATTTTTATTAAAATATATATATATATATATATATATATATATATATATATATATATGATTTTTTAAAATTATAATAAACAATGTTTATCTTTTTCAATGACACCAATAATATAATATTATATGAATTTTTTATCTTTTTTAATAACACCAATAATATAAATGGTATAATTGGAATAGTGAAAAAATTAGCATAAAATCTCATATTCTTTTCATGGTATATTGGTGATGGCCTAAGAAATGTAAGGAGGAAAAGTAAAAAAGAGAAGAAAAAGTTAATATCATTGTAATAACCGCACGTGAATGTGGACTTGTATGTACTAAAACATACATTCCCTAAAAAAGAAAAAGTGTACTAAAACATATATGTCGAATTTCTCTTTTGAAAGGACAGATATGTCGATATTATTTCTTTTCTAATGAAGAAAATAAGTGATTATGACGCTTGTGGCTTTTAGTGTATTATTCTAGCTAACGTCATCAGTATTGTTTCAGTATGCATCAATTTGTTCATTTTTCTAAAACTAAATAGCTTTTTTTCACCACCAAAAAAAAAAAAAAGTTTATCCATGGTAAGGTTAATACTTAAAAAGAACATAGATGATGTGATAAGATTGATATTCATGCATACCACGGCCAAACGAACCCTTTCATCACTTCAGTTGACCACCACCAACCAACTATTTCTTCCATATGGTTGAATTCAAATTTATGCACTTAATTAAAGCACTCTTTTTTTAATTAAAGGACTTTGTTAATTAAAAATACCATAGTCAAATTCCCTAAAAATAAATAACACCATAGTCAAATTATATACCACGTGCTGGCTGTCACTATATATTTAAAATATTCGCCTTTTAATTTTTTAATTAATCTTAACATATCATCAATTTTGTCCCTAAAAAAAAACACACTCAAGTAGCGTTTGATAAGCATCTTCTAAAATTATAATTGCCTAAAAATGTGTGTGTTGGATTGGAGATTGATTCAAGCTAGGATACAACCAAGGGTGGAACTTTCACAAAGAGGTGACATAAAGATATTAATCAATAATATTGTATGAGCTTTTATTGTTCTCATCAAATAAAAGAGTGCTATTGGAGAATATTTTTTGTATGGCTTGGATCGCATCCATCAAATTGGGGAAGTGTGGTGTTGGATACTTTTTTTTTTGCTTTGAATTCCTTTTTATGGAGTTTTTAGTTCTTTGTTGAAAGGGAAAATTGAAAAGAAAAAAAAATTGTCCCATTTGATATGATTACCAACTTTGTGGTGTATTTGGTTGAAAAGAAATAATATATTTTTTGATGGGAAGTTAGCAAATTTGAAGGAGGTGGTTGTTAACATCAAACAAACATCTTGGGTCTAGTTTATCAATTGGGATGGTAGAGGCAGAAAAATATATTTATTTTGATTGGCGGAGTTACCCTTTATTTTATCTTCAAAATGTATGAATCTTTATCTTCGTCATGTGTTCTGAGTATCCCTTGTACTTTCATCAATAAACTATAGTTATGTGGTCAAGTTAGAGATTTAACTGATGTATCAAGTTATAGTCTTTAATTGTGATTCTTTTCTTCAAACGATTACTCAAAGGAAGAAAATACGTCCTTCGACTTTGAATTTCTTAATTGCTCCAATAAAGTGTTAAGTACTTTACTTTTTGGGATTTTTAGCTACTAAACTAATATATACATGTAAATAAAGATAAAGGGGGTGAAATTGCATAAATAGTTTGAGTTTGATTGATTGTGTGTTCAATTCATTGTACAAAATAAGTATTTACAAGAATTAATTCCTACTAGCTAAACGATGTGGTCTACAATTTTTAGCATTGCTCGACTATTTGCGCGGTGATACGTTAGTTTTCCCTGATTAAAGGGGTGTGTGGCGCCCCAGGTTTGGCCGACAACTTTCCTCTTTATGGCGTGATCCGTTGACAAGGTCCAGTGCATGCAACCTCCCTTAAAACGTGCTTCCTTCCTCATTGTTCCTTATGGTTAATGTCCCTAAAAATATGGAACATCGGTTGAGTGCCTCGTTGTCGAGTTCAATTGAGTTTTGACAAAGTCAGATGTCTTCAAGACTCAAGTATTCTTTAGCAGACTCGAGAAATAATTGACTGATCTTTATCCGGCTGTCATATTTCTCGTCTAACCTTCCATTGACTAAGGGGAAACTCCTGTATCCTTAAATAACCTATATGTCAATTTCATCTAACATAATACTCCCTCTGTCCAAAATTATATGACGTTTTAGACATTTCACACATATTAACAAATGTAATTAATTTTCTGTGAGAAAGAGATATTATCGGACGTTTTACAAAATTGTCCTTAATAAATGGCATGAGAAAGATAAATTAAATAATTGAAAGATAAAGTGGTAAATAGATAAGGGTATAATTCCCTTCAAAAAAAAAAGATAAGGGTATAATTGAAAAGTAACATTAATGTTTTATTGGTATTGTAAAACGTCTCATAATTTGAGGAGAAATTTTTTTCCAAGTCAATTTATATTTTAGGATGGATGGAGTAGTTATTTTTAGATGTAAACAAATGCCTATAAAAATATGAAACAAACTAGATAAATTTGATACTTATCATATACATTGACAAAATAGTGAGTAGTATAATATTTGGTGGTGGTTGGATATTAGTGAAAGAGAAGAAGAGGGAGATGAAATCATATAAATATTTTCTGCAAATTGTTGAACAATTCGGGATGTTTGTTCAGAAAGGAACGAAGATAGACGTGGAGGGTTCGACTTCAAAGATTTAATTAGCTTTTGGAGTAATGAAAGCATGTGTGTGCACAAATTCGTAATGATAATTAGCGTCAATAAAATTGGTTCATAAGGCCAATAGCCCAATACTAACCTATGATATCAATATTGTAAGGTTGAATATTTTTTTTATAGTGATCTAGATTCGAATTCAGGAAATCTCCTTTATACATGTAAGTTTTCAAGCAGTGTCTGTCATCCCGTCATCCCGTCTATAGACATGAAAAATGCTCATATTTTGGTGAGACTGAATTAAGATGATAATTTCTTTTTTATGTTTTGTTTTGCTTGGGTTTAGCAGTACATGTAGTCGTTCGGTAAGTAACTTTCGACGAATTTTGGTGAGTTATAGAAAAATTTAGTGGGGAAGAGATTGAGCACGGTTGTGTGTGGAAATATAAAAAAGGAAATGCTAAAAAATATATTTAGGACATTGATTAAGAAGATAAATATAAAAATTTTGCATTAAAAATAGTGAAAAAGGATGAATTTTTCTTTTTAAAAGTAAAAATATTGTAGAATAAGCGTCATATTTTTGGTTTCTTTAACAAATGTTCTTATGACACTTATTCTCATAATCCATTTGAAAAACTTCATTGAGCTATTACCCTAGAAGCCATTGGGAAATGATTGGGAATAATAATTTAAGCTGACAAAGTAAAATTATTATTACTATTTTTACAAAATATATATGATTTTCTTACGTAAAATTATGTTGAAACGCTGGAAAACAAACACAGTTATATCTGTAGTCAGACTGTAGTAGCATAATGTTTCAGGAAAAACACTTTACTTATATGAATAAATTCTCCAACTACTTTTAATCATCTTTAGAGTTTTGATTCAAATTTAATACTCCCTCCGGTCCTAAATATAAGAGAAGAATCTTTTTTTAGGTTCATTGAATAATTAATGTATTTGGACTACAATGTAAACTAAATACATCATTTATTCAATGAACCTAAAAAGAGAATCTTATCTTATATTAAGGACCGGAGGGAGTATTTGTGTTTCAGCGAAACCGTGACATGATTTTGGATTAACGATTTGGAGGTTTGCCATTGAAAATATCGTGGCACGGAGGAATAATTGTGACATGATTTGATGATAACGTTCAGTACTGTATTATGTACAAAGGTGAAACTGTGACATGGTTGATACAAATCGTGGCAAATGTGATTGAATCTCAAACACTAATTAAACACTCCTTTGACTAATTTGTTAAGTGAGCTTGAGAATCTAATGAAAACCACATGAGACAATTTTTAGAGAACTTAGAAACTAAAGGTTGAACGTCTTTGGGTGTGATTCAAAGTTTCCGAATATGAATCCTGAAGAACCAAAAGAGGACGCTCTTCGAAAAGGGTTGGTGCCTTTTGGGAGAGATTAATGAGGTTGGAAAACACATAAGAGAAGAGTCATTTGTGAGCAACTTGGGTGAATCTTAGAAAACCAAAAGAGAAGATCCTTAAAAAATCAAATACTAAGGGTTGGTTACTTTTGGGGGTTGGGAAACAATTGTAAACACCTTGAATGAATGAAAATCATTGAGTTTCTTGTTCATGGGAAGAAGTTGAAACTATGTAGATAATAGGTTTGTTTTTAGAGAGCTTGTTGACACTAATTTCTTGTAACTCTTTTGTATCTCTTTGTAAAGAATTAATTGATTGTGAAGTGAAGAGATCTCTCTCCCACAGAGTAGGTCATTGTTGGACCGAACCGTGTAAACAATTCTTTGATGTTGTTCTCTATTCTCTACTCTCTTTATCTTGTTTATTCTTTGGTTGGATTATGATTTTATTTTACAATTAATTGTTATATTAGATCTAGATTTGTCTTTGTTGCTTGCGATCTTTTTGATTATTGGTTATTATTGATACTTGTTCCACACATCAAAGTTTATTGTATGATTTTAAGCTACCAAATTTACAACTTTTATGTTAAACCCGGTCTTTCTAACTTATATTTTTAATTCCTAAATTTTAACTACTCATACTGAAATCAATGATTAATGTTTACTCTTCTTTTGCCAACAAACAAATCATTTTTTAAAGAAGGAAAATGCTAACAAGTGTTTTAAGAATATTGTTTAAGGATTTAAAAAAAGCAACTTTTGCATAAAAAAAATGATGTAAATATGACTAACATGTATTTCACTTATATTTTCAAAACAAAAATTTCTTTTTAAGTAGTGTATTTCTTAAACTTGCCGACATTTTTATACTACTTATATGATAAAGTAAACTTGCCGACATTTTTACACAACAAGAATTTTTAAATAGTGAAAAGAAGCCAAATGATTAGAATGCAGTACATCATGTGTAACACAAGTATTTGGAAAACAACAATGGTAAAAGGAACTATACATTATACATTAGAGAGAAATTTTTGGGTGGACACAAAGATTTGGACCCTTTATTTAATCACACACACATAAAAAGAAAAAAGTAAAAAAATAACATTTAAATAATCATTAATTTTTAAATAATTATATCATGTCCATTTTTTTTATGTGATCAAATAGAGAGTCTAAATTCTTGTATCCACAATTCATACATTACATTGGAAAGAAGGACAAATAGCATAATAACAAGTCACATCAAAGCCTATTGTCTAGTATGTTTATTCCTTCACATAAATGATAAAACCCGTAAAACAAAAAAAAGAAAATCATATTTTTTTTGCAAAAATGAACCCATGAAAGAAATACATGTTGACTCATTCAAAGAGAATGGAAAATATTGGGTGACATTGAGTTATTGTGATATTGATGATTTTAATGTATTTTGATGGGAGAGAATAATCAATAAATAGTTAAAATAAGTTATTTTTTATGAAAGAGAATTATTTAGTAAGAAAGAGATAGAAAGAACGCCGGCCAAAATTCAATGTCACTCAAATGCAACATCAAAGAGAGACGTTCCCGTTTTTATTAACAAAACTCTACATATTAATGTCATGTTTGGATGCCAAATTTTGTGTGCCAATGTATGTTTGACCTGATTATGAAGCTACAGCATGTAACATTGAGTCTCCCGTGAGAATTCACCGCACTTTTTTAAAAACAAACGTGCATTCAAACATTAACTAAAATAAAACAGTGAGATCATCAACCATAGCTTCTCCTTCATATGGGGTTACACATTCAAGTCAACAATATTAGCTTCTTTTTCTCATATGGAAGATACACATATCCAAGTCAACATTAACTTCTTCGTATGATCAGTTAGCACAAAGTTAAGTTAATGGAAAATAAATCAATTCAATTGCTTAAGTTAACGGAAAATAAATCAATTGCAAAGGATCATTATAAGAGTGGTTCGAATCAATATAATAAGGCATTTATAACACACACATTCAATGAGACTACATTCAACTATTGATAAAATGATTTTATCGTTTTTCTTTTACAAATTTTGGTGTTGGTTTTAGTCTCCAATTTATAGGAAATTAAATAGGAGGAAAATGAAATTAAAAAAGTGGGAGACGATACCACCAAGTTTTTTTTTTTATGAGAATATATAAATGCATAAAAAAGAAGAAACATTCAACATAGTTTATGCTAGTTTTTTTAGCAGACAAGAACGAAGAAATAAGAACGTTGTTTTTGCTAATTAGTGTCTTAATTCATTCTCTTCTTTTAAATGCATTTGACTTGACTCTTTGTGTAGGTTTGAATACCCCTTGTATTCAAAACTATGACGCACGGATATTTCAAAATGCATAACGCATTGGAATCTATGACACACAGATACTTCAAAATGCATAACGTATCGTATCTGATACGTATCCTACATCGATACCAGCCCGATACTCCTCGATACGTATCAGAAGAGTATTTAGAGATTAATTTTATTTTTTTAAAAAAGAACTGTTCGATACTTTTCAGATACATCGGGGATACGCGAGGGATAGACGGTGGAAAACCGATACGTGATATTTATATTTTTTTTTATATATGTAATGAACTAGGTAATAATGTTCTCTTTTTGGGATATATCATATATGTAATTGACTAATTGTCACTTTCGTTTTTTTTTTAAGCAATTGTCACTTTCGTTATTATCAATATTACTTTCTTTTTTTTATAGCAAATTATCAATATTACTTATATTTATATTTATGTTGTTCATTATATGTTTTGTCTCTTTTTATTGTTTTGACAACATTAGTATTGTCGATTGTCACGTGAATATAATGTTATTGTTGTGCCATAATGTTGTTCTATGTCTTTTTAGTCTAGGTTTTACATTTTTTTTACTTTTGAATTTTAGTTCATAGTTTGTATTTTGAGTTTTAATATATAGTTTAAATTTAATTTTTTTATTAAAGTATCTCGGCCGTATCGTATCTTCAATTTTAAAATTTTCCCGCATTAACATATTGATGTTATATCGTATCCTTATCGTATCAAGTATCCTGACTTTATAGATTCAAAGTAATAAAATCATTTTGCTCATAGAAAAAACATAGAAGCATTTTTTTTATTTTAAAAAAAGACAAAATCAACATAGAAGCTATCAGTATCAAAAGTGCCTTCCACCTCATTTACACAGCCCCTTACATATAGCCTTACAGGGAAAGTTACAAATCTACCCCCATGGTTAAAACGTAACTTCAAGACTTGGTTCTCACTTGGCCTGTGCAAACAGCAACAACCACATATAGTCAGTAATAAAATAACATCCAGCACATGCGGACCACTTTGCCACTTTGAATAAACAACTCTAAAAATAGACAGCAACACAACATAACACAACATTTCACACATGGTGCACGTGGGTCAAGGAATCTCATAAAGAACCTCATAAATATTCTCAACCATGACACAAATAAGCATTAAAGTATGTGGGTACATCATTAATATGCTCAAACAAGAAATAAACAATGACTAAGCATGTATGTACAAGGAATATTCTTTATTGAGCACAACAACCGAAAAAACCCTAATTTTTGAGATTCCTTACATACCTGAAATAGTATTTTGGGTCGATTCCTTGGTTCCACCATGATGGTCCATCTCCAGCTTTTGCTTTACCCTTATCTGCCATGGTCGAATCGAGCTAATGGAAGCAAGGAAGAAGAAGAATTTTTCGTTTCTAGGTTTCTATCTTTGAGTAGAGAAATCGATTTGGGGGTTTTGAGAAACTAGGGTTTCTATTAAGTTCCCCCCTTATATATCTTTGAGTAGAGAAATCGATTCAAGGGGTTTTTTTTGAAGTTTTGCAAAATTCAGGGTTTTTTTTTTTATGAAAGTTACAATTTCAGGGGGGTAATTGACTATTTACTTAAGAGGATGGTAGTTAGTACTTACTAGACTAGATTCTGACCTACGCAACGCGCGGGGTGTAGATACATTTTTATATATTTGTAATTATGATTTTTGACATCAAATAATTTCTCAGAGTAGCATGAATTTTATCAGACTGTTTCACCAAAAGAAAGAAAAAATATTAACAAATAGCAAATAATTTACATAAAAGTATATGCGAATTATTAGGAAGAAGTATAAATAACATTGTAGTACGTTTTTATTAACAAAAAACATATTTCATATATGTAAGAATTTTTTCTCAAAGTTACATTTTATATATGGACTACGCGAACCTTCAACCCCATATCCGTTTTTTCCCCGCAACTATAACAGAAATTAGAGTAAACATGACAAACATCGTTGAGTTGTGATTTTCTATTTTTTAAAACAGAGTAATAAAAATCGAATATGCAGTAAAAACACTGATCTAGTTTAAAGTTTTGAAGAGATGTGTGATGAAAGTGGGAGGAAAAAATTAGGATGACATGACAAAATTTCGATGCACGGATTTATTTTAAAACACAATAATTTAATGAAAAGACTTCAATATTGAAATTTAAATATCTCTAATCAATTTAGAAAGTGTACTTTGTTCACGTTTAACTGATTTTTGCTAAACATTTTGTGAGTTGTTGGTGGGGTTGTCGTGGCTATGTGTGTCACTAGCCACTGTGTTTGATGGAACCAAAAACTTTTTGCAAGATATAAAACACTTATTTATTTTGACAATTTTTTTTACAAATAGTAGTGATAGTACATTGGGTTTGAATAATAAGATCATGCATGATAAAAGTAGAGACAAAATCAAAAGGTACGATTTTACAAAGAAAATTTGTGGTTGATAGATCAACTTAAAATGACACATGTATGAAACCAATTTCATCATGAAAGAGTACAATATATATGATTCATAGAAGCATGAATTTGACAAATTAGAATGCATCATGATAGTGTAGATGAAAATTAAACAGATTAAATATCATAAAATGATATACACATGTCCATAATGTACAAAACAAAATCATGATAAGAGTGGTTGTGAAGTATGGTACTGAAGTAGAGAGGTGTGATAAGAGTTGAATGACCACCACCAAAGCTTTATATTCATAATTGTGAAGTGGATATGTGAGATATGAGTTGGAGGGTAAAATTGGTCTGAGATGACAAAAGATGGAGGGGAAATTGGCATGATATAAAAAAGGAAAATTCTATGGTGAAGTCATGAAAATGACTTTTTTAGTAAAGTTATAACACTATAACATCAAAAATGTAATGAGTAACACTCCACTGTTTGTACAATGACATCAAAAGTTCAATCCTCATAGTATCATCAATTCATCAGATTAATAAGACTACACTTAATCTAATTTTATTCTACCTTGTTATAAGCGTAACACCCCACAAAGTGTAACACTTAAAACTATCACATAATATCATCAACGTTGTTTGTATGTCAAAGATTCCAACGATAAAGTAGTACATGTAAGTCCAAGATGTTGCAAGCATTACTAGATGAATTACTATTGATTAATCAGTAATCAACAGTTTAAAAATTAATCAAACATTAAGATCAAAATTAACTTTTTCAAAAAAGTCAATTTCCTGACTGCACCGTAGAAGCTCCCTATAAAAAAATGGGAACTAGGGTTGCATAATTATCCTTCATTTATATATAACTGGATCAGGACCCGCGCGTGGATGCGTGAGTGTTAATATGCTTTTATATATTTGTATTCATAATTTTTGCATTGATAAATTTAAAGTGATGAATTGAACACAATTCCTCCTTAAAAATAATTTGTAAAGTTGCTAAATCTTTGTGGAGAAAAATTTGTTATAAAGTTGTTATCAAAGATCATTTGATAAATTATTAAAAGGGACCCTAAAAAAAAACAGGAAAAGAGGTACTATGTTTCATCTTTGACAACAACTTTAATAGGAGAAAGAAGAATGGTCATAGAATTGATTTTGCAAGAATGACCTTTGTACAGTTACAAAGTGTAACCGAGATATCTGAATTAAAAGGCAATTATTTTGTAACATTGATGACAAAGCATCACATGATATTCTTGCTATGCTTTTAGTATATTTTTTTTGCATTTGAAGACAAATAAGATGAGAGTTAGAAAAGTTGTTGATGATTTACGAACATATTGTATTGTTTTCAATTGAGTCATTGTAATTCAGTTTTATCCAAGATCATGCAACTCCAGTTTTGAGTGTTTTGTAGTGAGGAATCATGTAAATCATCAAATCAAGACATCATGTGAAGGATCAAGGATGAAAAATTGAAGATCAAGGATTCTTAAAAGATTGTTGAAGACAATACAAAGTGAAGAAAATTGATTTCAAGTTCCTAAGAGTTTTCAGGTGAAAGAACGATCAAAAAAAAGAAGAAAACGCAAGAAATCGCACCTGAGAGGCTGCCTCAGGCGTTTGGCTCCCAGCGCCTGGGAGTGGCTTGGGGAAGCATTTGTATCACTCTAATATCAAATTTTCTTTGCAGCATCATGGGACCATGAGAAAGATGTCTGTCATTGTGATAATGTTTGGATTATTTCTTTTCTTCTTGGCATTGTTAGTGAAAATAAAAAGGTAATTTTTTTTTGTTGGTACAATCTGTTGGGTCATTCAAGAGAGCTTTGGGGGACCGTCTATATCGAGGCTAGAACAACCACACAAGCAAGAGAGACACCACACTCTTACCCAAAACCTTAAGGTTATGGGTTCATGGGCCCTCTTACTTATAATGTGTTCTACCTTTACTCTTTTATCCGATGTGGGACATATAACTCACACTTGTACACAACAACACAATCAACATCATGATATAAACATGTAATTTTTTTAGAGGAACATATAACTGCAATATTATCAATTACAGGACTTCATTTTGGGTGAAAAGCATCAATTTATCCAACGAACTTTGAATCATGCTTCTTGATTATTTGCAGAACAAAACTTATTAGTTATTAGATGCTTGACACAACACACAATTATTAGATGCTTGAAAACAACTCTAATATCTGATAGTAACGAAAGATTCCAATATAGAAATAGAAGAGAAAAAGACAAAACTTACTGAACAGGTAGTAACGTACTCACTTTAGTGACTTCAATGATTTCTTAATTTTTCAGATAAGTTTAGTTAAATTGCTATGGAATGTTGACAATTCGAGAACCCTACTCGCATGCCTGTCTGCTTCATTTTTATTTTTTATCACATATATAGACCATGAAAAATTATAGGGTTTCAACATTAATATGCATGCAGTCACCTCTCAAAATCCACACCATATAACCACGAACATTTATCCATTACCGTTTAGGATCCGGTATTGTATTATACTGTATGACTTGAAGGATCAACTAAACCAAGTTAACTGTCGTTTCAACCACGACGACACAAGAAGGGTAAATAATATTGAGAATCAGTTCACTCAAATGAAACTTCAAAACAACGACTGCTTGAGAACCATGATCCCTGACTGATCGAGTTAGACGTTGCCTTGGTGAGATCAGTTCATGCTATTAGGGAAATTTTTATTTGGCCCAGGATCGATGAAATCAGGACATGCATGGATGAACCTGATGAGAAAATTAATTTGGCTAAATATCTATGATCTTGTTTTTGTTTAATTATGTTGTTGCAATTATTGTTGTATCATATAGTTGAATTATGTTGCTGAAATTGGTGTGATTGAATTATGTTTTGTTGTCGTTAGACGTATAATGTGATTTAATAGTTAGTTTTTTTTCCTTCTGTATGTTGAATGATTTTTGGATTCTATAATCCAGAAAAGCCAAAACACGTGTTAGATTATAGAATCCTAACGGAGTAAAATAAGAATTTTAGAGCATGGGTGAGAGTAATTAAGGATGGAAAAAGAAATTCTCTTGTATAAAACCTTAAATACTCTAATGTTCTTGTTAATTATGGCCACCATACTCTCACTTTCTTTGTCTTTATAGCAGTTGCACATTGATTCTTCTTATAATTTTGTCTGTGTCTTCTGTGTTCCCCTTACACTGTGTTTTTTTTTCTTCTCTTGAGTCTTTTGAGTTAAGCTGCAATAACAAAATTAAATGTAGCTCTGCCGCTGCCAAATGTACCTTCACGTTAACTTCCGTTTGAGAAAATTAAAATTTACAACATAACATATATGAGACACAAGTTTGAATCCTTCAAAAAAATAGTTTAAAGAAATTTTCGTATAACTGAAAACGAAAGTTGATATGTTTAAAGAGACATATAACTCTAAATATTTATTTAAAGAGGCTAACAAAAAGTATCTAAACAATATAAACCATATTAATATAGTTTCTTTATATACAATTTATCTTTTTTAAAGTGAAAATGTATACCGTGTTGATATTTTAGAAGAAAAGAACGAAGTTAGGTACACTTAAAAGTCAAAAACAAATTTCATAGTTATATCATATACACATATATACACTATTTCATTAATTAACCTAGTAAGCAGCTAACGGGGGGATTAAGTGAAAATTAATTTATAATGCCGGCCATGATGGCTTTACTTGTACATGCATCGTAGGCAAGTAAATTTCGTTATTAAGCACAATTAAGAAACAATCCATCCATTTAGACGAAATTTTCTTCACATAAATAATCTTTTATCAGAGTAAAGGATATTTTTCAAATTAACCAAAAGTTTTGGATTTAAATTCAATCTCGAGAGTGTACCTACCGGTGTTAAATTTTTTGAAGAAGAGTTTTGTCGTCGATTACAGTTTTACTCGATTCAATGGATCAATTAATTAATGTAGCTACGTATTCTTTCAAAAAGAAAGAAGATATCTAATTAAAAAAATTATATATAAATCAACTAACATAAATTTGTTTTTGATTTATGTGATTTTTTTTCTTTTCGTTTTAGTTATTATAAAATTTTATCAGAAAATGAAGCATGAAAAGTACATGTTTTATTCTTCAGTTATGGAGACAAAATGAATAGGAGGGATACCCCAATAATGGTATCCGCAAAGGGATGTTGGCAGGAGACACAGTTTGATGACAGCCAACCACATTATAAGTGGTGACGGTTGGAATAATTTCATACAAGACATGCTACATGCGTGGTTGTTAACTTGGACCAACCTAACAACATTAAAGTTTAAGTTAGCAAGTGTTCCTTCAAAAAAAAAGTTAGCGAATGTATACGGTTTTATTTAAACATAAAAATCATTTGCCATTAGTTTTAGTTACTTATATCTAAAGAACAAATATGTAAATTTAAATATAATATCTCTTAATTTACACAAATTTTAATTATGAACCAAAAGAATTTACACTCACTATGTTTCTTTGCCACTTTATGAACTCAATTACAATATATTAAACCAATGTTCGAATCTTGACTGAAAAATATCCATATTTAGTGATTTTCTTGTTACGGTAGTAGGTAGTGGTGAGTCGACATTGTTTTGGCATGATTCTTGACTGGAGAAAGGTATTTTGAGAGATCGTTGTTGTACGTTATTTAATTTGCCTTTAGATAAAAATGTTTTAGAGACAAACCTCTTCAGATCCGATTGGGCGCGTAATGGAGGAGAGTGGCAGAAGAGAAGAAAATTGTTTTCTAACATTCTTATACGGAAAAATATTTTAGACAGATGGATTTGGAAACTTGTTCATAGTGAGACCTACTATGTTAAAGGGGCTTATCATTTGCTCACTCGGGATGTGTTGAAGAATCATTTACCCCATTTGAAGAATCAAACCCCGTCCACCACCAAAAAAATGATGTCATTCTTCATGCTCAACAATTCATTCCCCCTTTTATTTTTTAAAAGAAATTATGCGATTGTTTCAACTGGTGACACAGCCAATTCATGTTTCAATTTTGGCGATTCAATGGATTCCTCCAGAAAATGATTTTTATAAGCTAAATGTAGATGTTGTAGCTGAGGACCGCCAAAGTTGTGGCTTTTGACTTACAAGCACCTATTATTTAATAAAATCAGATTATTCAATTTTTTTTTATTTCTATTTCACTTTTCTATACTTTTTTTCTCTCTCATTTTATGAGTTCTTTCAAGATTCGTAATACATCATAGCATGGACACAAGATTACAAAATGATGATGAGTGCAAGAACTTTGGGCGAAAAAAAAAAGGATGGCAGCAAATCAATCAGTAAATATAAGGTAATTTTTTTTTTCCGGAAGGAATAAGGTAATTATATAGCGTAAAGAGAGTGAAAAAGAAACTATAAAATGAAAAGGGCATGGGGGGAGAATAACAAAATGGAAGCCAATAGGATAATCAATCTCTTTGAAGAAAGTGCAATAAAGCATTTTTGGATGTCACAACTCTATAACCATTATTTTTTTTTCCACCTTGTCAACTTCTCGCATGCGGCCTATTTAAATTTTAAAATCTGAAATATTTCAACGTGTTTTAGAAGGTTTTATGAGAATTTTTATGTTGTTTGGATTCTAAAATCTGAAATACATAGAACACGTGAGAAGCTCATAAGATAGAAAAATAAACGGCCTAACTCTATACCATGTTAAAAAGCACGAATGAGCCCAACTAAAAGAAAATAAATGAGAGAAAGATGAATTATTTGAGATTAGTCAAATGAAAAATATGATACAATTAGGGTGTGTTTGATCTACTAAAAAATGAAGAACATGACATGACAACTTTAGTTGTACACTGTTTGTTTGTAAAATTGTTTCTGGGACAAGACAAACGGGAGGCAAGAGACACGACAAAAACATAAATTTTCAACCCTCACTAAACCACAACACAACTTTTTGTTCCACGCACAAGTTATCTAAAATACAAAAATAACATTTTGTCAAAAAAAAATTGTATAAGACAAAAAATTATTCAATACCATAAAAATTTGTCATGTATTGTTCTGTTTTGTGTTGTGATGTTTTAACTTGTGTTGTTTTATCCGATACATACGTTTTAACAAATCAAACGTACCCTAAAACAGAATACACCTTTATGTAGTGATTTCAAGTTACTAACATAACAAATTTTCACATAATAATAACCAACTTCTAACTATGTAGTTTAAACCAATTCTAAGAAATCTCTCACTTTATCTAACAAATATCATCAAATGAACGTCACTAGCTAGTAGCTACCCCTTGATTGCCTTCCAATTCGTAAAATTTCCATGTCCCATCGTCCATGATGGATCTCTTTTTTCTTTTTCTTTTTGTTTAAATGTGTTTTAGTCCCTACACTTTCATCCAATTTTGGTTTTGGTCCCTGCACTTTGTAAAATTTTTGGCATTAGTCCTTCTATTAAGTATCTGTTAAAAAAAACAAAACTAAAGATGTGCTACGTGGACCAATCATGGCACGCCACGTGGCACACTAAAAGACAAAAAAGTTCAACTTTTTAACTTAAAAATATCGTTAGTCCATGCACTTTCAACATTTTTTGATATTAGTCTCTGCACTTTGATATGGGTCCCCGAATTTTTTTATTTTTTTTTAAAAAATTTCAATGAAATTATTTTGTTTTATTATTGTTTTGTTCATTATTTTTATTGGAATAATTATAAAAAAAAATTAAGTCAAAAAAATATTTTTCAAAAAATTGACTAAAGCTTAATAAAAGATTTTTTTGATTTTATTTTTAAAAATATTTTTAAAGAGCAAAATATCTTACTTATACCTTCTATTTGACAATAAATACCTTAGCTTGTTTTTTTAAAGGGGAATAAATATCTTACTTACCTCTACTACTTTTTATATAATAAATAAACTTTTATTAGAGTAAAATGTGTAGTAATTCCAATATGGATCATTCTAATGATTTTTTTATGCCAAAAATGATCAAGTTTTATCGTTGGCTAACTAAATCAAATTATATTATAATTTTCTATCATAAACTGTGTTAGAAATTCTATTTTTATAAGTAAAATATATTATTGGAGTACAAATTGTGTTAACAACATTTATATTTATTAAACTTACTTATTACAAGTAAAATCGTGATTGGTAAGCAAAATATAATGTTATACAATTGTTATTTTTCAAGTTAAGTTTTATTAAACTTTCTTATTTTTTTAAAAAGATTTTTTTGATTTGATTTTTTTTATGATTATTCTCAATAAAAATAATGAACAAAACAATAATAAAACATAATAATTTCATTGAATGTTTTTTTTCTAAAAAAAATAAAAAATCAGGGATTAATATAAAAAAATGTTGAAAGTGCAAGGACTAATGATATTTTTAAGTTAAAAAATAAAGAATAAAATAATAATTAAAAAGTTAATTTTTTTGTCTTTCAGTGTGCCACGTGGCGTGTCATGATTGGGCCACGTGGCACACTATTAGTTTTTTTAATAGATATTTAACAGAAGGACTAATGCCAAAAGTTTTATAAAGTGCAGGGACCAATGTCAAACAAAAAAAGTGCAGGGACCAAAACCAAAATTGAGTAAAAGTGCAGGGACTAAACACACATTTAAATCTTTTCATTTTCATAAAAAAAATATTTTTGCAGTACATGTTAAGATTTGCTAGCCTGGTTTATATGAACAAGGTTTTGAATTTGAGTGAGCAGTTTTCATGACCAATTTTTTTTTGTTAATCATCCGTTTTTTAGGAAAATGAATCATAGTAATCTCAAGTTTAAATGTAAGGTAAGTTTAATTTAACAAAAAATTATTTCATAAAAAATTGAACTTGAATTCTTTCGAATGATTTGAAAAATAAATTGAGAGTCCATTTTATAGGAACAAGGTTTTGGATTCATTTAATCATAAAAGAGTAAAAAAAAAAACTTAAAGAAAAGGTAGTCACATCATGGGAGAAGCATAGCTTCAATGATTTCTTAATCTTTATATATCTAAATGTTAGATAGTCTCCAAGTAGCCTTGATTAACCCTAATCCCGCCTTTTTTGATTAGCTAAAAAATTCTTTATGAAAAAGCCTTTGCAGGGATTCAAACATGAGACCTAATGGCTTCCTCTCATCGTTTTGACCACTAAGACACTAACAATTTTCTTGATTAATTTTGTTTCCATTAATTAATATCCAATATCAAATGTCCTTTTTAACAAACCATTAAATCCCTTTTTTGTTTTTCAGTATTACATTATCCAAAATCCACTAACCACCTATTAATTTCTATTAGCACAACCCACACATGATTCTTTAAATTCTTGCAGAAAATTGGTGCTATAGATTAGACTTTTTGGAGACCTAATGTAAAGTTTATTTTTTTTATTTTTATTTTTTTACAAACGGAGACATAATGTAAAGTTAATAACTTCCAATGTGGATTATATGGGTGTTATCATTATCATTTTGTAAATTAATATGAACAGGTAATAAGTGAATCTTAATGGATAACTAAGTTTTTTGACAAATTGTCTACATAATTTTAAGATAGCCACTTATATCATTTCTATAAGCAATATATATGTGTCTCATTTCAAGTTAGGGAATATATATGTCTGATTTCATATTCTTTATTTTTTTTGTATGGAATATATACATCATATAGTTAGTTAATGAATCGATTTAGT
>Ga0228710_1004082_pt1 | contig 23060 bp, 7 predicted proteins | sample MedpolnodulmetaG_FD_177995 | JGI IMG/M metagenome (GOLD analysis project Ga0228710, IMG submission 177995) | Root nodule microbial communities from Medicago polymorpha collected in Santa Monica, California, United States - pink nodules | ecosystem: Host-associated > Plants > Roots > Nodule...
GAATTTTTATAAAAATTTTTTTTTTTTTTTGCAGGGATCAAAATCCAAATGTGCTATATTTGCAGGGACGGATAACACATTTTATCAGAGATATATTGACGAGGAAAGTGAAAGCCGTAGATATTTGAATAAGTATTCAACTATAAGTAACGATAAGTCTTTTACAAAGAGGATTTCTAAGACAAAGAAAACAAATATGCAAAAGGAAGGTGACTAGATCACTAAGTTGTCATGTCATGAAGGCTCGTCAAAAACTAAATAAGGACGAGATATGATAAATTGTCATATCTTATCTTCTTTTTCTCAAATCATCAAATAAACCCTAATTGTATTTGTCCATTTTATTTGATTATATGATTTAAAATTAACAATGTCAGTTTTAAGAGTATTTTTAAAAATAGTTTGTGAACCCAAGTAGTCAAGAAAAGAAATTAAACCAACTCATGTAATCAATAGTTTGGTCTAACAGAAAGAAATATATATCCCATAATGCGATGAATCAAGTTTAAAATTTAAACTAAAAGATGCACCAACATTTAGAGTCCCACACATCTTAACAGAATTTTCTTTGACAAAGATAATCTATGTTAATCTAAAAAATCAATCCCCCCACATAATTTTATTTTTTTAGAAATCAAATAAATCAACTCTTCTGTATTTTTTTTTTTATTACATATTTTAGCTTGAAACATAACCTTCTATTCTTCCTTTTTTCACATTACACTAATTTGTATACTCGTTTGTCTTTATAAATAACACCCCCATCTTGCATGATAAAGTTTTTTTTTTTTTTTTACAACATGATAAAGTTAAAAGTGTTGCAATAGGTAATTACTCCATGGAAGACGGGTGTTATTCCCGTACGAAAAAGTGAGTTGCATGTAACCCAACGAGAGAGAAAAAAATTATACACAAACAAAAACCTATTTTTTTTGACAGAAACAAAACAAACAAACCTATTTTGATAAGGTGTCTTATTGACTTTTGTTTTGGTGATGTTCTTCGACCCTAGACCTTGCATATATTATGTATTATTTCTACCAACTTAGTTAAACTCACAAATATGCCTTATTGACTTTTGTGGCGACTAAACGTTTCCCTTACTAAAATTAGTGACAAAAAAAGTGAAATCCTTCAGTTTTCTCATCACTAGATTTAGTTTCCAAAATTAAAGAGGAATTTCTCATTTTTCCACTCTTAATATTTCTCACTTACTGAATTTTGTTTGGTAGTATATTACTACTTGAGCATCTCTCTACAAAATTTGTTTTAGATCTTAAATATTCTTCATGACATTAGGCAGGGTTGCAAGACAAATTGTATTAACTCACCTACGACAAATTATATATCTTGGAGTTTATTTTTTATTTTATTGTAATTTTTTGAAAGGATAATGATACAAAGCACGGCATGGTTTTTCGTGCATGTTGCACGACAAGAATTTTATCTTTTTTTTTATATTAGAAATCACAAGCATATATCTTCTAGTGGTGTTGTGTGCTACAACATATGAATCTCATTGCTACAAATCAATCATATAATATAATACATTTAAATAAACTCTTTGATAGTTTACACTTTAATCTTTATTCCATTGAAAAAAACACTGATTTGGACTGTAGCGGTACCAACTGTGATAGTGATTATAGCAACATTATTCAGACTATGCTTATTTTTTTTGTTTTGGTATTTAGTTTATAGGTGTATTTTTAAAAGGATAAACTAGTATTCAAAGCCTAATAGAGTAAATTGTGTGTAGGCTTTATGCTAGTCGTGCAATTTCGTAGGGAAAGAGCGTCATGCAATATAGCACCGCTCTTTTTGAAAACCCAGTATCCAGTTTAAAAATCAACTAATTAAAGAGGTTTAAGCTCATAGTCCACTTGCAAGAGCCCCGTTTAAAATCAAAGCAAAGCCATGGTGTCCAATCCCATCTATGACAAATCAAATATATCTTCAAGTTGGTTCATTTCAGCTAGTAGGTTCTCTAGTTTTGTTTTCTCTGATTGGTTTTATAATCCATTGGCGTGCCTCCAAGCCATATAATATTTTGCGTTCATTTTTAATTCAAGTTTGCTTATAAAAAATTATAATATCCAAATCAAAAATAAAATTTCTATCTAACAATAACATATTTGTGAAGGAATGTCCAGAAATGCACCTAATTATACTTTATGATAGAGAAATAATAACAAGTATTTTTAAGACACTTATTACAAAAAAAAATTTTATTTTATAAATTATGCATTCAACCCCTTAAAACTTTAAATTGTCTTTTTCTATATAAACTTATCACTCATTTCCATTTTTGACTTCTTGTTAGAATGAGCATGATATTATCAATTTATGCCCTAATGAACATTTCCACGTAAAACCTATCACTTGTTAGAATGACCCATGGTATTATTAACTCCAAATTAACTTGGAGTAAATTGAAATAGAAATAAAAATTCCAAATTAACTTTAGTACTATCAAAGTATTATTATTGATATAAGGGATACAATATGCATTCACACTCCCAACTCTCTCTTTCTCTCTCACACACATAATGCACATATTACATAAGCTTTATACTAAGCTCAACAACATAACAATACTGCCAACTTATTGAATACTATATACTAATAAACACACATTTATTATTCTTGACATACATGACTAGAGGCAGTATAGCATCCTTATACCAAATGGCATGGCATATATACACATATATTCTTGTTCTGAACGGACCGATAATTCTTCAGTATGCTTAATCTTATCCTCAAAAGACACTTTATTAATATTTTTTTTAAGATTGAAAGCCACCAAGAAATCCATCTGTGCCCTACTTCCAAGTATATTCGGTGTTTTCTCCTCCTTTGACTTCCCATAGTTACGCAGCCTTTGATGATACCCTTCATTTTCTCCTTCCACTGTTAAGCACATATAATGTTTTTTCTCCCCATTTGAATCTGTATGAGTATAATCATCAAAAAAATTCTCCCTCTTCAACTCAATTTTTGTATCATTAAACCCAAATGATATTTTCTTCAATTTCTCAACATTCCCATCTTTCTCGAAACACTTGTGATAATCGCCTTTCTTTTCTCCCTCTTTCCCATTTAATTCTTTTTTTACTATTTTTAAAAAAATTTCGAAGAATTTCTCTCTAAGATGTGTAAATGTGTGACCTGAATCAATAATCATTACCTCATGAGCTTGATCTGTGTCATCACTTACCGTTATATTGTTATTTTCACCTTCACCTACAGTAATATTTTTAAGATGGACGCAGTAAAGAATTTTACACAAACAATTACCTTCTTTTGTTAAAGGAGTGCTCACTGCTCCGAAAATTCCACACCGTACCCAAAAGTGAACTTGCTTATAGCTTTAATATCTTTTTCGTGTTGGCGACCAAATTGAGGAAGATAATAAGAGAATTTGGGAATGATTTTTCGATACTGTGTTATCAAAGATAAATTACCATGTCCAAGTCCAACAATTCCTTGGTTTTTTGGTTCTTCATCATGTTTCTCTTTTGTGCTGGTTGGAAATGAAAACCCAATGTTCAATGTTTTATTTTTATAGCATTTGGTTTCACATTTGCACTTTGTAAACCTAAGATTAGCTGGACCATAAATTCCTTTTGATTTAGTACCGTCTTTATAACTAATACCAAACTTGCATAAATCTTTATCTTTTCTAGAATCTGGACTTTCTTGTTTCTTACAGATTGTCGTCAATTCAATCAAATCTTTACATCCTGGATCTTCGCTATAGAGACTCTCCTTAGGCTTCTCGATACAAGCTTCTTTGCTTTCATGATATTTATCACAATAACATTCCCTTTCGCCACCTTTAATATAAAAACAATCATGCTAACAAGTGTTGTAAATGTATTGTATAAAGAATCCATAAGAGAAAATTGTATCTTGGAAATACATATCAAACATTTGCCTTAATCGCAAGTGCACAAGTTTTCTATACAAAAGTTACCACCTCCTTCTCTAAATCTATGATCATATTGGTTAAATCACAGGAAATAAGAAAGTTTGCGGTACTATCTCGTCTCTAATAATAATTTAATATTGTTTCTACAATTTTATCTTTTAAGAGATAATTAGTTTATGTTTTTAACAAATATATTGAAGAATTTTAAAAATAAAATAAAATAAATAGTGGTATTTTGGTAAAAACTAATAATGTAGTTGGAAATACAAAAATTGTCTTATAAAAAGGAAAAAAATATATTCTCAAAAGTCTTATAAATAGGAACAGACGTTTTAACTTTTAAAACAGCACCTACCCTAATGACACGTAATTTTCTATAAAAGATGATTACCAAATAAATGAATATTTCAATCAATGTGATATTACTTACCCTTTTTTAAATTTTATCCAAATGTTTTATTTGAGGAATTGAAAATTATTATAAATCAGGTTTTTTTTTATGAGAGGGTAAATAAGGTTGATATTAATCAACATTTTACAATTATGTCATATGAGATTTAAACTTGATCCAAATTGATGTTATAAGTCAAGGTCATATAACTGGACTAATTAACACCTTGTACCATCTAATTTATATTACTTGCAATAACTTTCACTTTGAAATTATATAGTAATAGTGAATGAATTTAATTTGTATATACCGATAAGTATAAAACTAGTTTAAATATGTATCCGATTAAATCACGCCACATAGATATTTTTGAAAATATTTTAGAAACTGAACTATAAAAGTGACATTATAGCGTGATTTATTTAGATTCACATGTATAAGAAATTACATCGTCAAAACATAGAAATTAATTTTATAGTGAATACGTCAAATACTTGATATATATTATTTAGTATCAGGGCCGGCCCATAACCCGTCGAAGCTGAACTATGACACCGGGCCTCAATTTTTTTGGGGCCCAAAATATTATTTTTTAATATACAAAGCAATAAAAAAATGAGTTATATACGTTCAGTGTTGGAGAAATAACAAAAGAAACACCATAGTCCAATGGTTTTCCCGTAGATTTGTAACTTTGTTGACCTCGGTTCATTTTTAATAATAAATTTAGTCTTTTTTATATATATATTTTTCCCATATAGGGCCTGTCTTTTGGGCTTAAAAGTTTGTTTATTTTCAAGATTTAATCCAATCCAAACCCTTTGTTTTTTGTACCCCAAATTTTTTTTGACCAACAATTTTTTGTTTTCTTTTTTTTTTGGACCAATATCTTAAATTATAACGGAGTCTCTAAATTGTTTAAGACGGCCCTGTTTAATACAAGTGTTATTTCTTCTATTATTTATTCATTTCATTTTTTTTTAAAACAAATTTATGCATTTGTCTTATTCTTTGTTAAATGAAGTGCTCATATAATCAAGTGATTAATAAGCTCCGATAGGATGAATAAGTTGTCTGAGAGAATCCGAGTTTAATTTTTAGATGAAACTATTCTATGGGAGTACTTATTATACTCCATACATTTCACAAAAATTGTAATACTACTAAATTAGATCATTTCAAACAAATAAATGAGTATTTATTAATTACGAAAATTAAATAAAAAATTACCAAGTCAACCTTATTAATTTTTGGTTTGATTCTTAATATCATAAATATAAAGTGAAAAATAATAATTTGTGATACACATTTGTTTTGCTATTAAAGAAAATGGTATAAATGAAAAAACTTAATTAATGTTGGATTGAAAATCGAGCAGAGCTAATACAAACATTTAACAATGAAAAAATAAAGTAAATTGGATTTACCTTGGTTAGATTCACAAGCCTTGCCATAAAGCCATATGAGATCGCTTCCGGTGTCTGGAATGGCATATGTATCTTTGTGACCAAGATCACCATCATAAATTTTAACACCGAATTTCATGAGATACCTGAACTTTTGAGCAATTATTTCAGATTCAATGGTTAAAGAAGATGCATCTAGGGTGTCATCATATTCAGATCCAAAAGAGATGTTGTTGTTGTGATTTAAAGTGACTTGCTCGATGTTTAAACCGTTTAGGTTTTGAGTATTAGCATTGGCAAGTGGTTGGGTTGAAAGAGAAAGTAGCAAGAGTATTAGTTTTAGTGTAAAAAATAATGGTTTTAGGGGATGCATTTTGGGATTAACTGTAAGAGTAGTAGTAGTAGTAGTAATATAGTTGTATAAGTACTACAATGCATGCATGGGAATTTAATGTAGGAAGAGTTCTTATATATAGAGAAGCTAGCTAGATAGAGATCAATGTCATATCTTGGTCATTCACTGACTGATGATGATTTGCATTAATTGCATAGATTCTAAAGTGTTAACATTCGGTTACGATAGAGAAGAGGATTCCCACGTAAATGAGTGTTTTCAAGTCATTGTTTTTATGATTTTAATATGATGGGACATGCATGTATGTTATGAGAAGATAAAAACTTTTAGAGATAGAAATTTTATAGAAATTTAGCATAGAGGATGTTCAACTTATATGTGACTTAAGTTTAAATTTAAAATTCGTTTGTAGGCTAACGTTTTTTTTTTAATAAGCAAACTTTGATTGAAAATAAGCAAACTAGCACAAAAACAACTAAGCTAGTGTTTGGTTCCGCGTTAGACATGCAAATATTGCGTCCCAATGCTAGTTCTGTCACAATTTTGTGAAGTTGGATATTCTAGCTTCTTGCTCACCGCATGGCTGCGTCAACTCTACTGCTCGAAACCTCAGACTTCTAGTATACTTCTAATCTTCGTAGACTCCCATAATTATGCCATATGTGCTACACTTCCCGAACCTCTTAGTGTCACTTCCCCTACCATGCTCTCTCGTCTTTACAAGAGTCATATGTATTCAACTTAACTCACCTCTCTGTCGGAGACTTCCAACCAATTAACACCATTTCGCACGGTGTCCTCATGATTCCTCCATCTACCTTGTCAGCTTGGTAATAATCACAAATAAGTGCAAAACACGACAAGTTGGGTAATTCGGCCTACAAAATTCTCTTCATGAAATTTCTTATTTCTCCAATACCACACACAAAGGACTTGCATGTTAATTATGATTGATTGATAATATAAAAAAAAATTAATTACACCACTGATTAGGCGTGGAAATGGATTATGCCAACCAAGAGGGGTCTACAGCCGAGTCTAATTCAGGTTTATGTCAATCCATTTTTTAAGTAGACTAGGTTAAGCCTTTGTAAACTTATTTATCTAAAAAGATCCTACTATATGCCACAAAGAAAACTTTTTCAGCCTAGTAATTAAGTAAATATGAATATTATTTTATAACACTTATCTTCTTATATTATATTTTGTACTCTTGTTAATCATTTTCATCTTTTTTTACGAAAACCATTTCCAAAACCATTAACTCAAGCATATAAGTTTAAATTAATTTTTAGATGTTTAAAATATACTATAAAATATAATCAAAATAAATTGTCATATAAAGTCATACTCTTTAATATTATGTTAAATCTCAAATTAGAACTCGGTTTGATTGACTTATTAACTCGTTAAGATATTGGTTAAAGTACTAAAAAAATATAAAAGTGGTATAACTATTACATTGATAATAATTTTTATTTTTAAGATAAAAATTCTTTAAATGGATTTCGCGACTAACGTTCTTTTCTTTTTTTGACGTTCTCAACTAATGTTCTTAGGACACTCGTTAGTAAAACAATTTGAAAAATAATAATATTTTTTAAATTATTTTAAAAGCTTTAAATGAGCATAACTAATTTTCTTTTTGTTTGGAAATGGTTATTTTTTTCTAGTATATGACATCGGAGTAGTATATTTCATGCATGACACTCTTACACTAGTTTTTTCTTTTAAAATAATATATGGGAAAAGAGAATAAAGTGTATCCCCTTTTTATTAATGCTTTTGCCTCTTCATATTTTACAAATTCAAAAGATCAAATAAAAATAGCAGCACCACCATTCTACCCAAAAAAAAAATAGCACCACCATTTAAATGCAACTGATTGAAATAAAGTGGTTATAGAGTGTTATGTAAAGAGAAATGTTCAAGAGAACCAAAGTTTAATCGATAGATAGAACAGTTCATGATTTGATTTTACTTACTTCAACTAAAGATGAAATTACCCAAGTTATCTTCAATTAGGATGGGTTAACTCTAAAAAAACTACGACTAGACAAGTCTCCTAATGATCAATTAAGTTAAGTCTGTTGAAATGGTCAACAAGTATCCAAATTAAAAGCACGTTTCTTAACCTTTCTTCACAAGCTGCAGCTTTACGAAATTAGGATCGATTAGCTGAAGTAAAAATAAGTTTTGATGAAAATTACTTAGAAAAAAGTAAAAGCGAATGTGTCAAAAGCGTACGTGCTTTTCATGCTATATAAATATTTTTTTGTTGTCAAGTAGCTTAGTGGTTAGAACTCACACAATTAAACGTGGAGAAGTGGGGTATCCGGGGTTCGAACCCCGGCCCTGCATATAATATGCAATATCCCTACCAACTGAGATAAACTCACAGGGATTGCTATATAAATATTTTATTTAAGGTTTGTTTGGATTGAGGGTTTGGGAGGGAAAATTTCATAGTGTCCATAATTTAAAAATGAAAAGTTTTAAAAATGTTGTTGTTGTTATTATTATTATTATGATCATCATCATTATAAACAAAAACCAATTATTGAAAAATTAGTATAAGAGATAAAATAAGAAGAGAATAAATAAGCTTTGAATCAGTTTTAACACTTAATTATGAACATTCTCTGTATTGGTTTACTGAAACGTGACACACGAGACGCACCTAATTGGAATGATTCTCAACATAAAAAGTACAAGTTTTTTTTTTTTTTTTTGAGGAATCGTACCACAAATTTTTTGTTGTGCTTTCTTTTCTAATTAAAGGGATCTAAATTCTAAACTAATATTTGTTCCAATGACAACAAGAACATATTACAATCCAACTATTACTAATGGCAAGCAATTCATCACGATTTTCACAAACTGGGATTGATAAGTTGGAACCAATCTTCATGGAGAATTATGAAATTTCATTCCCAAGAGAAAAGTGGGAGAGGTAATGATGTTTATACCCAGCTTAATAATTACACTTTTGGCTCCTTTTGAATATTAGTTTGAGTGTATGAACAAACAATAATTTTTTTCTTTCTAAAATAACTTTTTTTAGTAATTTTAATTTCTATAATTTAATTTTCTTTTGTCTTTTTTATTTATTTAAAACTTGTTAAGAGTCTAGCATTAAAAGTGAGATGGTCTGAACAAGTGTTTATAACTAGGTAACAATTCTCACCTCACAATTCCCTCAAAAAAAAAAAAAAGTTCTCACCTCACAAGTTAATTTTTTAGGGTAGACTTAGGTACAACCATATATTATAAGATGGTATCAATAATAGCATCCAATAAGATTTGTTGCATCACATACTATCAAGTTTCCACTATTAGAGCACCTAACATTTATATCCACGCACCAATCTCAATAATATCAGGCGTGATGGGGTGTGTTAAGAGACCCACATTGAAAGTGAGATTGCCTTACATGTGTTTATATCTATGGGTAATCATCACTTCACAAGCAGTTTTGTTGAATTGAGTCAGTTGCAAATTCTAAGTTAGTATCTAAACAACCTCCAAAATTCGTTGGGTTGCCTGCTATCAAGTTCCCGTTATCAGACCATCCGCCAAAACTAATTTTCTCCTAATTATAAATAACCCAACTCTAATTTTCTCCTCTACAATCAGATGTCGCGATAGTTTTTCTTTGCAATAGTTTTCTTCGCAATTCTACAATTCATTTCTTCTCCTCCTTCTTCATAGAGAGTCGACTGCATAGAATTGGAATCTTCAAAATGATTTTGAGGGCATCTTTTATTTAGTTACGTAGTCTCGATACTTCATAGAATAGAAATCACCTATGAGGATTTAAAATATAAGGGCACCATATTTGACTTTAAAATGGGTGAAGCGACCACTCCGAACAAGTGTTTATAAATAGGTAGTAGTTCTCACCTCACGAGTTAATTTTTTTGGGTAGACTTAGGTACAACCATAAATTATAAGATGGTATCAATAATAGCATCCAAGAAGATTTGTTGCATCACATAATGTCAAGTTTCCACTATTAGAGCACCTAACATTTATATCCACACACCAATCTCAATAATATCAGGCGTGATGGGGTGTATTAAGAGACCCACATTTAAAGTGAGATGACCTTACATGTGTTTATATCTAGGCGTAATCATCAATTCACAAGCAGTTTTGTTGAATTGAGTCAGTTACAAATTCTAAGTTAGTATCTAAACAACCTTCAAAATTGTTTGAGTTGCCTGCTATCAAGTTCCCATTATCAAACCATCCGCCAACACTAATTTTCTCCTGTACAATCACTTTCGTGATAATTTTTCTTTGCAATAGTTTTCTTCGCAATTCTACACTTCATTTCTTCTCCTCCTTCTTTAGAGAGAGTCGACTACATAGAATTGGAATCTTCAAAATTATTTTCAGGGCATCTTTTATTTAGATACGTAGTCTCGATACTGCATAGAGTCGAAATCATCTTTGAGGGTTTAAAATATAAGGGCACCATATTTGACTTTAAAATGGGTGAAGCGACCACTCTGGCCTTGTTATCCCCACGTCGTGGCCTCTCCAACCACATCACCCATATGAAGCATTCTGACGTGGTTGGGAGCGACACATTAGAATTTTTGCACCGCACTGATATATTGATCGTAGCGACCACTATTAAAAACCTTGGTTTTGGCATTAAACATGTATTATTTTTCGGAATCATGTTTATTTGGTTAATTAATGAACATAAATTATTATTTTAACAAGGCAAAATAAAATTCTTTCTTTATTGGGGAATAAGAAGCCTTCGTATTTTAATACACGTATTTAATTTATTATACCACAAAAACGGCATAAGGAGTGCAAGGGAAGAACTTAGAGAACAACAAAAGTCTCACAATAATAAAAACAAGCATGAAAGAGAGTCGAAGAAAGATTTAACCCACCTGCATGAAATAATTAACCTACCAATGATGAAAATTGAAAGCTAGATAAATATTTTTAGCTTTCGACTGCCAAAATAGACTCCTCCTTTTTGCTTAAAATAACGATTATTCATTTTTTTTTCAAATTACTCAGACACATGTCAGCCAAACAACATGCAACACGTTCTGATTTGATTTTGAGAAGCTGCTTAAAACACTAAAGTGAAAACTATGATCAACCAAACTTAGAGGGTTCACTAAAATAATACACATCCATTGCCAAATTAATATCCAAAGAGTTCTAAAAAAGTCAAATGTATCACTTTTCACCATTTTTCAATACAACATTTCTAAATTTGTTCTCTTAACCAATGCCCTAAGGGCACTCTAGCATTTTCCTAATTTTTTATGCATTGCAAACAATCTTATTGTAATCAATAGATTTGTAGCAATATATCTTGATTTTTTACCGCACTATGCACCACAACAGCCATGCTAAATTCACCCCAGGTATTCATGATCACAAATAAATAAATATTCTGTTGTATAGCTAAATTGATACAAATCATCTTTCATATTTTTTGTTGGGGGAAGGTGATACACTAATACACATACACGAGTCAACTTTAACAGATCTTCAATCTTTTTGGAACATCATCCAAAGAAACATAACCGCATACATGTATTGAAAAAAATTCACGTCTCACATTGAATAGAAATAAGGTCTAAAACAAGTTTATAAGAGTAAGACTCTCACTAATCTAACGAGCTGTTTTATAAGGATGGATTATACTCGGTATAAAAACCTAATACCAAGTGCGAAATATATGAGTAGATACATGATACACAGACTTCAAGATTATAAACCATTGGCAAGATAAACATACCTTTATTTTTCAAAAATATGAGGTATATAGGCTAATCAATTGTCAAGATGATAGTCTAATTGCTTATTAGCAAAGACTTGATATATGTTGTAGCAGCACAAACCAAAATGGTGGAGGAAGTCATCAACAGTCATCAGAAAGACTTGATATATGTTCAATATTTTTTTCAATATCGTCAAAGATGAATGCAGTTTAATGAATCACGTTCTAATGTTCACAAATATTTCTTACCAACAAATAGATAGCAAAGCTCCAAAATATTGTTATAGCCTTGTGCTTGTCTTATTTATTAGATAAAGGGTATGCAACAATGTCAAATTGTAGATTATGAGCTAAGTGAATTGTTGAACCATCTGACAAAGACAAGAGAAAATTTACCAAAATATCTAACATGAAAAACTTCTTTTAATTCCTACAAAAATTTAAGCATGAATTATCGTCTGCTTAACTAATGAAAAGGTTTTAATCAATCAAATATGTTATGTGATCACTGAAATTTTGTTAAATATAAAGTTGTTTACATTTGATATATTTATTTAAAAGTGGGTTGAACACGGAATTGGCGACTAAAAATCAAATGTACATGCAAAAACTTCCAATTCTAATTTCTAGTAAGAATCAATTCAACTCAAGAATACGTAAACATCTTAAAATCAATTCTACCTCTAGAATCAATTATGCCTTAAATGTATCTTGTCGTTGCAAGTCAAATTGTATTAACTCACCTATGACAAATTAAATATATCTTATCGTTGGTTCATTTCAGCTAGTAGGTTCTCTAGTTTTGTTTTCTCTGATTGGTTTTGTAATCCATTGGTGTGTTTCCAAGCCATATGATATCTTGTGTTCATTTTTAATTCATGTTTGCTTATAAAAAATTATAATATTCAAATCAAAAATAAAATTTCTATCTAACAATAACATATTTGGGAAGGAATGTCTAGAAATGCATGTAATTATCATTTATGACAGGGAAGTGATAACAAGTGATTTTAAGACACTTGTTAAAAAGTCTAAAAAAAAATATTATTTTAAAAATATTCATTCAAGCCCTTAAAACTTTAAATCGTCTTTTCCTATAGAAAACTAATCACTTATTTCCATTTTTAGCTTCTTGTTAGAATGACCATGATATTATCGGTTTATGCCCTAATGAACATTTCTACATAAAACTTATCACTTGTTAGAATGACCCATAATATTATCAACTCCAAATTAAATTGGAGTAAAATAAAATAAAAATAAAAACTCCAAATTCACTTCAGTACTATCATAGCATTATTATTATAAAAGGGATACAATATCCATGCACACTAATGCACATTGCATAAGCTTTATACTAAGCTCAACAACGTAACAATACTGCCAACTTATTGAAAACTGCATACCAATAACCACACATTTATTATTCTTGACACACATGACTAAAGGCAGCATAGCAGCCTTATACCAAATGGCATGGCATATATACACAATCACATACATATTCTTATTCTGAAAGGACCGATAATTCTTCACTATGCTTAATCTTATCCTTAAAAGACACTTTATTAATATTTTTGTAAAAATTGAAAGCCACCAAGAAATCCATCTGTGCCCTACTTCCAAGTATATGCGGTATTTTCTCCTCCTCTGACTTCCCATAGTTACGCAGCCTTTGATGATACTTTTTATTTTGTGATTCCACTGTTAAGCACACATAATGTTTTTCCTCCTTGTTGGGTTCTTTATAAGAAAAATCATCTAAAAAGTTCTCACTTTTCAACTCAATTTTTATATCTTGAAACTCAAATGATATTTTCTTCAATAATTTCTCAACTTTCCCATCTTTCTCGTAACAATTGTCGTAAAATGATACATTTTTTCCCTTTCTCCCATGTAATTCTTTTTCTACTATTTCTAAAAATGTCTTGAATATATGTTCACTAAGATGTGTAAATGTGTGACCTGAATCAATAATCATTACCTTATGAGCTTCATGAGTGTCATCACTTATCGTTATTTTGTTATTTTCACCTTCACCTACAGAAATACTTTTAAGATGGACGCAGTAACGAGTTTTACACAAAGAATGACCTTGATCTGTTAAAGGAGTGCTCAACTGCTCCGAAAATTTTACATCGTGCCCAAAAGTGAACTTGCTTTTAGCTTTAATATCTTCTTCGTCTTTGCGACGAAATTGTGGAAGATAATAAGAGAATTTGCGAGTAATGTGTTGGTACTGTCTTATCAAAGATAACTTCCCAGATCCAAGTCCAACAACTCCTTGGCTTTTTGGTTCTTCATCATCTTTCTCTTCTGTGCAGTTTGGAATTGAAAACCCAATGTTCAATGTTTCTTCTTTATCGGTTTTACTTTTGAACCAAAGATTAGCTGGACCATAAATTCCTTTTGATTTAGTACCGTCTACATAACTCAAACTAAACTCGCATAAATCTTTATCTTTTCTTGAATCTGGACATTCTGCAGTTTTGATATAGATTTCCTTCAAATCATCACATCTTGGATTTCCGCAATAGAAACTCTCCTTAAGCTTCTCGATACATTCTTCTTTAGATTTCTCATATTTCGCACAATAGCATTTGCTATCTTCGCTCTCTCCACCTTTAATATTAAAAAAAAAAAAATCATGCTAGTGTTGGAAATGCATTGTTTAAAGAATCTATAAGACAAAATTGTATCTTAAAAATACAAATCAAATATATATATGATCATTTTGGTTAAATCACAAGAATTAAGAAAGTCCCTAATAATACGTCCCTAATTATATGATCATTTTAGTAAAATCATGAGAATTTGGAAAGTTAATAGTAATATTAAATTTGTTGATTATTAATTGTTTATACAATTTTATCTTTTAAAAGAGAGTTATTTTATATTTTCAACATATTACTAATTGTTGATCGAAAAAAAACATTTAAAAGAAATACGGGTATGTTGGTAAAGAAATAATTAATATAGTTGGAAATACGAAAACTGTCTTATAAAAAAAGACAAATTTTTTTCTCAAAAATCTTATAAATAGGAACGGAAGGTAGCACTTTTTTTTAAACTTTTCAAACAATACCTGAATGACACTTTGTTAGTATTTTTTTATAAAAGATTAATACCAAATAAATGAATATTTCAATCAATGCGATATTACTTACAGTTTTTTTATTTTATCCAAATGTTTTAATTGAAAATTATTACTACTGTAAATAAGGGTGATATTAATCAACGTCTTACAATTATGTCATATGAGATTTAAACTTGATCCAAATTGATGTTATAAGTCAAGGTCTTATTATTCAAAAAAAAAAAAACGTCAAGGTCTTATAACTGAACTAACACCTTGTACCATCTAATTTATATCACTTGTAATAACTTTCACTTTAAAATTATTGTAATAGTGAATGAATTTAATTTGTATACACCGACAGTATAAAACTAGTCTAAATATGTATCTGATTAAATCACGCCACACAGATATTTTTGAAAATATTTTAGAAACTAATCTATAAAAGTGACATTATAGCGTGATTTATTTAGATTCATGTATATAAGAAATTATACCGTCAAACAGGGGTGGCCCTAAGGGCGGGCTTGAGGGCCTGCAGCCCAGGGCACCATTTTTTTACGGGCACCAAAATTATTATTTTTACTTAGTAGTTAGTAATATATATATATTACTTTTTAATTCGCTTTGATTAATTCTATTTGAAATGTATTTTTAGATAACTTTGATTATAAATGAATATTTTTCAACAAAAAAATGTAAGGAGAAAAATATTTGAATAATTAAAAGGGCACAATACATTGTTTCGTCCAGGGCACCAAAAATCTTAGGGCCAGCCCTGCCGTCAAAACATAGAAATTAATGTTATAGTGAATACGCCATTTTTTATAAAAAAAAAATTATTTAGTACATGTGTTATTTCTTCTTTTATTTATACATTTGTCATTTTTTTAAAAACAAATTTATGCATTTGTCTTATTCTCTGCTAAATGAAGTGATCATATAATCAAGTGATTAATAAACTCCAATAGGATCAATCAATTGTTTGAGAGAATTCGAGTTTGATTCTTAGATGAAACTATTCTACGGGAGTACTTATTATACTCCATGCATTTTACAAAAATTGTCATACTACTAAATTAGATCATTTCAAACAAATTAATGATTATTTATTAATTACAAAAAGAATTTTTTTTTTTTTTACAAATCATCCTTGTTAATCATTGGTTTAATTCTTAATATCATAAATATAAAGTGAAAAATAATAATTATTTAATGCACATTTGTTTTGCTATTAAAGAAAATATGATGTAAATGAAAAATAAATTGAATTAATGTGTGATTGAAAATCAAGCAGAGGTAATACTAACATTTATCATTGAAAAAATAAAGTAAATTGGATTTACCTAGGTTAGATTCGCAAGTCTTGCCATAAAGCCATATGAGATCGCTTCCGGTGTCTGGAATGGCATATGTATCTTTGGGACCAAGATCACCATCATTAATTTTAACACCGAATTTAATGAGATATCTGAACTTTTGAGCTATTATTTCAGATTCAATGGTTGAAGAAGATGCATCTAGGGTGTCATCATATTCAGATCCAAAAGAGATGTTGTTGTTATGATTTAAAGTGACTTGCTCGATGTTTAAACCGTTTAGGTTTTGAGTATTAGCATCGGCAAGTGGTTGTGCTGAAAGAGAAAGTAGCAAGAGTATTAGTTTTAGTGTAAAAAGGAATGGTTTTATGGGATGCATATTGGGACTAATTGCAAGAGTAGTAGTAGTAATAGTTGTATAAGTACTACAATGCATGCATGGGAATTTAATGTAGGAAGAGTTCTTATATATAGAGGAGCTAGCTAGATAGAGATCAATGTTATGTCTTGTTCATTCACGGAGTGATGATGATTTGCATTAATTGCATAAATTCTAAAGTCTTAACATTCGTTTACGATAGAGAAGACGATTCCCACCTAAATGAGTGTTTGTTTTTATGATTTTGATGTGATGGGACAAGCATGCATGTTATGAAAAGATAAAAACTTTTCGAGATAGAAATTTAGCAGAGAGTATGTGTAAGTAAATGGAGTAAATACACGCAAAAAGTTTGGTAGAAACTTAAAACTCATCTGCACCTTGAGAGAAAAAGATAGAAAGAATGATGTGATACGTGCGATGTGTTATTATAGGAAGCAAGAGATAATGAGAGAAAAAAAAAAGATGTTTAATAAGTATAAAAAATTTAAAGATTTGCAAATATAAGAGTTGATAAAAAAAAAGAAGTAGCCACACTAATTCATCAAAGAACAACACCCATTTACAACGTTTTTTTTCTTTGATTTACTTTTAAAATGATTGAATTTTTTTATATTTTTTTTTACAGAATGATGGGAAAAATATTTGAAATCTAATGGAGTTGACATATATATCTGATGTGATCATAGGTTCAACCTATATGTGACGTAAGTTTAAATTTAAAATTCGTTTCTAGGCTAACTTTTTTATATAAGCAAACTTTGATTGAAAATAAGCAAACTAGCACAAAAACAACTAAGGAGTCTATATTCAACTCTACTTCTCGAAAACCTCAGACTTCTAGTATACTTCTAATCTTCCTAGTCTCTCATATATATATGTGCTGCACTTCCCGAAATTTTTAGGCTTTATTTGTGAGTTTGGAGGAGAAAGGAGATGAGGATTTTGGAAAAAAAAGTAATAAGCAAGTGGAAGTAGAGGAAAATGGCAGAGGAGGGCTTTGAAGGTTAATTTTTCTTCATAAAACAAAGATCTTTTCATTTGGGGAACTCAAAAATTGTTTTGGAGGAGGATTTTGTGGAGTTTTGGAGGATTTGTATAAATTCTTTAAATTTAATCTATGTTGTTGTAATATTGTTAAAATTAAAAATAAGGTAATCAGAAACATTAATTTATCATTCTCTACAAATTACTCTTCCAAAAAATATAAAAGATTTCTTTATTTTCCCTCGTATTTTCCACGTGCAAAACTCTTCATTCCTCTCGCTTCTAAACTTCCAAACAAAGCATGAGTGTCACTTCTCCTACCATGCTCTCTTGTCTTTACAAGAGTCATGTATTCAACTTAACTCATCCATCCAACATATACTTCCAGCCAATTAACACCATTTCGCACTGTGTCCTCATGATTCCTCAATCTACCTTGTCAGCTTGGTAATAATCGCAAATAAGTGCAAAACACGACAAGTTGGGTAATTCGGCCTACAAAATTCTCTTCATAAAATTTCTTATTTCTTCAATACCACAAATAAAGAACGTGTGTGTTAATCATTATTGATTGATAATATAAACAATTAATTACACCGCTGATTAGGCTTGGAAATGGATTATGCCAACCAAACGGGGTCTACAACCGAGTCTAATTCAGGTTTAGGTCAATCCATTTTTTAAGTAGACTAGGTTAAGCCTTTGTAAACAACTTCTTTAGCTAAACACATCATATTATATGCCACAGAAAACTTTTTCAGCCTAGTAATTAAGTAAATAAGAATATTATTTTATAACTCATATCTTCTTATATTATATTTTGTACTCTGTGTTAATTATTTTCTTCTTTTTTTACAAAAACCATTTCCAAGACCATTAACTCAAGCATAAGTTTAAATTAATTTTGAGATGTTTAAAATATACTATAAAATATAATTAAAATAAGTTGTCAATTAAAGTTATACTCTTTAATATCATGTTAAATCTCAAATTAGAACTTATTAATTCGTTAGGATATTGGTTAAAATACTAAAAATATAAAAAAAAATAGGTATAATTATTACATTGATAACAATTTTTTATTTTTAAGATAAAATTTATTTTAAGAGATTTCTCAACTAATGTTCTTAGGGCACTCGTTAGTTATTGAGAATAACTAATTTTCTTAACATGTTTGAAAATGATTATTTTTTTCTAGTATATGACATCGGGGTTATGTGGGGCTAAAGCTCCACATGCTTTTCCATTTTTTAATAGATAAAACACAACTATGAAAGTTGTGAAGAGTAACTATGTAATAAAATGGGTGATCGGTGGCTAAATGACCGTCTTGTAATTTATATAGAAAGAGATTCTTTTAACAATTAGCAATAGTGTTATTTTATCTCATTTTCAATAGATGGATATGAGACGATTTTCATTGTAATGTATTGTATCAAACAATGTTATTTCTTATTTTTAATATAATTTGCATTATTTTATTTTTTTTAATTTTAGCTCCACATATACCTAAAGTTTGGATCCGCCCCTGCATCGAGGTAGTCTATTGCATGACACTCTTACACTAGTTTTTTCTTTTTAAATAATATATGGAAAAAAAGAGAATAAAGTGCATCCCCTTTTTATTAGTGCTTTTGCCTCTTCATATTTTGCAATTTCTAAAGATCAAATAAAAATAGCACCACCATTATTCTACCCAAAAAAATAATAAATAGCATCACCATTTAAAAGCAACTGATTGAAATCAAATGGTTTTAGAGTTTGATGTAAAGATGAATTGTTCAAAAGAACTAAAGTTTAATCGATAGATAAAATAGTTTATGATTTGATTTTACTTACTTCGACCAAAGTTGAAATTGAAATTACCAAAGTTATCTTCAATTAGGGATGGGTTAACTCTAAAAAAAACTACTGATCAATTAAGTCTGTTGAAATGGTCAACAAGTATCCAAATTAAAGTACTGAACCTTTATTCACAAGCTGCAGCTTACGAAATTAGGATCGATTAGCTGAAGTAAAAATAAGTTTTGATGAAAATTACTTAGGAAAACGTAAAATCTAATGTGTCAAAAGCGTACGTGCTTTTCATGCTATTTAAATCTTTCATTTAATTTTTGTTTGAGGGAAAATCTTTCATTTAATTTTATCTACTATGTTATCTTTGTTCTTGATTATTATTATTATTATTAGGGTTTCTAAGCATTTCAAAATAAGTAATTATTTTTTAAAAAAGTTAAATATTTTAATTTTTAATACATTGATTAAATGCATTTTCCTAAATACTTACTACCTATCATCTTTAAAAAAGTGTTTCGGCACTCGTTAACATTATTATTATTAAGAAAAAGCTTAATGTTGCGATTGTAGAACAACGAAAAGCGACGAACCTACTGTAGCCGCTAGATTAAACACAACAGCCATTGGATTTTAGTTATGTTTCACTTTTATTTATTTTAAAAATATAAAAGCACTGTGAAGGTTTTATCGTGTCCAGGTCGTGCGTAAAAGTTTCGCACTCTATTGCAAGGTTGTTATTATTATCATCATCATTATCATCACCTCCATCATAAACAAAAACCAATTATTGAAAAATTAGTATAAGGGATCAAATAAGACGAGAATGAATAAGCACTAAATCAATTTTTACACTTAATTGTGAGCATTCTCTGTATTGGTTTCTGGAAACGTGAGACACGAGACGCACCTAATTGGAATGGTTCTCAGCATAAAAAGTAACCCATATTTTTTGTTTTGAGGAATCGTCGTACCACAAATTTTTTGTTGTGCTTTCTTTTCTAATTAAAGGCATCTAAATTCTAAACCAGTATTTGTTCAAATGACAACTATAACATATTCCAATCCAGCTATTACTAATGGCAAGCAATTCATCACGATTTTCACAAACTGGGGATGATAAGTTGGAACCAATCTTCATAGAGAATTATGGAATTTCATTCCCAAAAAAGTGGGAGCCAATGATGTTTCTACCCAACTTAATAATTACACTTTTGGCTCCTTCTGATTAGTTTTAGTGTATGAACAATTTTTTGTTCTTTCTAAAACAACTTTTTTCAGTAATTTTAATTTCTATAATTTAATTTGATTTTGTCTTTTTTATTTATTTAAAACTTATTAAGAGTTTAACATTAAAAGTGAGATGGTATGAACAAGTGTTTATAACTAGGTAGCAGTTCTCATCTCACAAGTCGATTTTTTAGGGTAGATTTAGGTACAACCATAAATTATAAGATGGTATCAATAATAGCATCCAAAAAGATTTGTTGCACCACCTACTGTCAAGTTTCCGTTATTAGAGCACCTAACATTTATATCCACGCACGGAGCTCAATAATATCTGGCGTGATGGGGTGTGAAGAGACCCACATTTAAAGTGAGATGACGTGACAGGTGTTTATATCTAGGGGGTAATCATCACTTCACAAGTAGTTTTGTTGAATTGAGTCAGTTACAAATTCTAAGTTAGTATATGAACAAACCTCTAAGATTCGTTGAGTCACCTGCTATCAAGTTCTCGTTATTAGACCATCCACTAAAACTAATTTTCTCCTAATTATAAATAACCCAACTCTAATTTTCTCCTCTAAAATCAGAAGTCGCGATAGTTTTTCTCTACAATAGTTTTTCTTCGCAATTCTACACTTCTTCATTTCTTCTCCTCCTTCTTCAGAGAGAGTCGACTACATAGAATTGGAATTGTAACGCCCCGGAATTCAATCCAAGACTTTATTTCTATTTCTTTCCTTTAGAAAAATAATATTTTTACAATGGTTAAGCATAATAAATTCTTCACTAGAACTTAACAAAAATAGTTAAACTAATTTAATTACATACTTAACTTTTCAAGTCGAATTAACTACGAAACTAATAAACTTCAAAACTATTTTAAATTACAATTTAGAAAAACCCAAATTTGTTTCCCCGCTTACACGCTTCAAGCAAAACATCAAGCATAGATCATATCTCCTTTGGTACCTAAAATGTTGGTTGTAACTTAGATAACTTTGTGGTGGTCTTTATTAATGATATTCTTATTTACTCCAAAAGTAAGGAGAAGCATGAGGAACATCTACGCAAAGTTCTACTAGTGTTAAAGGAGAAGCAACTATATGCCAATTTGGGAAAATGTGAATTTTGGTTAGAAAAGGTGAAGTTTTTAGGGCATGTTATTTCAAAGGCTAATATTGTTGTCGACCCATCAAAAGTAGAAGCCGTGGTAGCTTGGGAGCGGCCTAAGACAGCCACTGAGATTAGAAGCTTTGTAGGATTAGCTGGGTACTATAGAAGATTCATCGAGGGTTTTGCCAAGATTGTATCTCCATTAACTCAACTTACTGAAAAGAATCAAATATTTACATGGACAGAGGAATGTGAAAAGAGCTTTCAGATGATGAAGGAAAAATTGACTACCTCTCAGGTGCTTGTGTTACCACAACCAGAAGAGTCGTATGAAGTTTATTGTGATGCATCTTATCAAGGGTTGGGTTGTGTTCTTATGCAACATAAGCAAGTGGTGGCATATGCTTCAAGGCAACTGAAGACACATGAGAAGAACTACCCCACACATGATTTGGAGCTTGCTGCCATAGTCTTTGCGCTAAAGATATGGAGACATTATCTATATGGTTGTAGTTTTGAGGTGTTTAGTGATCATAAGAGCCTAAAGTATTTATTTGACCAAAAGGAATTGAATATATGTTAGAGAAGATGGATGGAATTCATAAAAGATTACGATTTCACCCTACAATATCATCCTAGGAAGGCGAATGTTGTGGCAGACGCTTTAAGCAGAAAGCGAGTCCATCTCTCGGTGGTGGCAGTGAAAGGATTAGAACTACTGGAAAATTTTTGTGAGTTGAACTTAAACGAAGATTCCTCTACTGGTAAATTGCAATGTGGTAGGATTATGGTTCGCAATGAATTAATGGACAAGATCAAGACTCTTCAACTGACGGATGAGATAATACAAGAGAAGAAGAAGTTAGTTGAGGAAGGGAAATTACTTGAGTTCAAGCTTGGTTCAGATGGTATTTTGCGATGTCATGAAAGAGTTTGTGTTCCCGATAATGCAGAGTTGAGGAAGGTCATTCTAGATGAGGCTCATAAAAGTAAGCTAAGTATTCACCTCAGAATAACAAAGATGTATCAAGACCTGAAGCAGATATTTTGGTGGCTAGGAATGAAGAAGCAAGTGGCTGAGTATGTGGCTTCATGTTTAACGTGCCAAAAAGCCAAGGTAGAACATCAGAAGCCAGCTGGATTATTACAATCCTTGAATATGCCGCAATGGAAGTGGGATAGCATTTCCATGGACTTCGTTGTCGCCCTACCAAAAACTCAGAGGAAGTTTGACTCTATATGGATGATCGTGGACAGGTTGAGAGAGAGAGAGAGAGAGAGAGAGAGAGAGAGAGAGAGAGGGGGGGAGAAAAAA
>Ga0228710_1004084_pt1 | contig 23052 bp, 13 predicted proteins | sample MedpolnodulmetaG_FD_177995 | JGI IMG/M metagenome (GOLD analysis project Ga0228710, IMG submission 177995) | Root nodule microbial communities from Medicago polymorpha collected in Santa Monica, California, United States - pink nodules | ecosystem: Host-associated > Plants > Roots > Nodule...
ATAAAAACTAAAAAAAAAAAAAAAAAACTTCTAATTATCATGATTTCTCCAATTATTGTTTCAAAGCGGTTCAAAATAAATATTAACTATTCGAATTATATAATCTGAACCGTGTCAAACCCCCCATCATACCAGTTTCTAAGAGAACTCATGGTCTACATGTTGACACATTTCATATAATATAATCTGAATACGTAAAATATATGTTCGAATTATATAATCTAAAATGTGTGGACACAGAACATACATGTTTCTCCATAGGGCACACATACTTGCATTTTCAGACTGAATTTGCAACACAAATCAAACCATATTATTGGCGCACATCAAAATTAAAACAAACCATATGATAATATTATACATTGTATCCCAATTGTGCAAATATTCAAATCAAAATATTCGGTGGTCGTGGCCAAATGATACAATTTCAAATGTACTAACATTACTAAATCATAAAGTAGTATAAAAAACATACACAAATACTAGTGGGTAGAAGCATGCCCACCCATATCACCCCTCCTCAAGCGATACATCATCCTACCATGAGCCTCAACAACGATCAGCTCCAAGCCATGTTAGACAGGACCTCCCCGATCTACTTTATCATCAGTCAATATTTCAATTGCTATGTCCCTAATGTGGTCTAACCGTAGGCCCATGTCTACCTGTTGCACTCTCCTCTATTCTCAACAACAATCTCCTTAAGGGAGCATATAATTCAAACGAGGTAAAATTGAAAAAACAGAGGACGCGTGAGTGGCTTGGAGGGTGGAAAAAGAAATTATTTTTCTTATACTTTATTTTTTTTGTTTAGTGGAAAGCCCAAAGACCAAATCACTTTTTAAAGTTTGTTTTTCATGTCTTCTACCAAAAAAAAAGTTTTTTAATAACTATTACTTTTTCTACCCTATGAGCATCTTGTGAACCCTACTATTTTTTTTCTTTCTAAAATTACCCGTTATTTAAATTTTATAATTTGAACATCATTTAGATTATGAAATCTGAAACCTCCCTATATATAACTCGAAATCAGAAAACATTCCCTTTTCTATAGTTTCTACATTTGCCCTAAAACCTCTCTCTCCCACCACAAAATCCAAAAAACACATATTGGGAAAATCTTTGCGGTTTTTTGCTCAAAATCATCACATTTCATGCTTCTTCAAACATCAAACTCAAGGTTAGGTCACATTCCCTCTGCATGTAAATGTTTGGGTTCGAGTTTTTTTTTCTTCTGAAACTCTGAAGTTGTTCGGATTATATATCCAAGTAAGATTGTTATTGTTCAGATTTTATAATCTTAAGTGTACCAGTGTCAGTTTCTGCCCTATTTTTGTGTATATTTGACTTTTGCATGTTACAGGTATGGATCGCATCAGAAATCAAATACAAGAGATGCATGCTTCTGTTAGGCGAGATCGGATGGACGGAATGAAGCGGAGGGGATAGTGGGCTGAAATCATTATTTCACATTGATGTCAAATTTTACATTTTTTTTAGTATATGTGACATATAGAAGAAAAAAGAGAGAAAATGGACGTAATATATTATATTCACGACAAATTGGCATATGCAATAGTTAAAGATGAGATTTTTTTTTTCTTTTCATTTTTCACCTTAGTATTTTAGAATTTTTTGTTTTTGTTTTTGTTTTTGATATATGTAACGTTTACTTTTGTTTTTTTCCTACCACGTGGAAGTCACTTATTGGTTGCTGACATGGCATTGATGATGTGACAATCAAGGTCCACGTGATATCAAATATGACATGGCATGTCACGTCAACATGCAAAATCATCTGACTTAAATGTGAATATGGCATTCGAGACTAAAACAATGAACTTTTAAATTATAGGAAGGAAAAAAGTTTAAATTACCTTTGGCATACTGGACTTCAACTCTCCAACGAAAAGTTTAAACCTTGGACTATGGTCTTGGATCCAATGATTCTAAAAAACAGATTTGTCAAGTTAAAATTTCATGACCTTATTTAAAAATAAAAAATAAAAAAAGGTGTCTATTAATAGCATCCATTCATAAAGGATAATACAGTGAGCCGGTTTTCTGGTTTGTGGATTTGTGCTATATATGCACACTAAATGAACAATTAATAAAAAGCTTAATTACACTTTTGGTCCCCTAAGTTTCTCAAAATTGTGATTTTGGTCTCCTATATAAACAACTTTTTTCAGGCCCCCTAAGTTTACTTTCTGTTACAATTTTGGCTAGCCCTAGCCCAATTTTGACTCAGTCAACGCTGACGTGGACGCCACGTGTGTAATGTTTTAATTATTTTTGTATTTTTTTAATATTTTTTATTTTGTAATTAAAAAATAAAAAATAAAAAAAATTGTAATTAATTTTTTTATTTGTAATAAAAAAACAAAAAAAATTATTTTTTATAATTAAAAAAACAAAAATACTTTTTTTGTAATTAAAAAAACAATTTTTTTTAATTACAAAAATATTATTTTATTTTTTCTAAATTAAATAAAATAAAATAAATGTACACACGTGGCGCCCACGTGTCCGTTGACTGGGTCAAAATTGACGTGGGGACCAAAATTGCAACAAAAGTAAACTTAGGGGGCCTGAAAAGAGTTGTTTTTCTTAGGGGGTCAAAATCACAACTTTGAGAAACTTAGGGAGCCAAAAGTGTAATCAAGTCTTAATAAAATTACTAACAGATAGTTTAAAAAAGAAACGAAGAAAGGCTCAAGCTCCGCTGGATGAGTTTATCATGTCTCTCACAGTGAGTGAGTTTTTGCCATGCAATATAATATTAAAATAATGATAAATGGAGATTGTTTTTGTCTTTAAAAAATCTATGTGCATGAGAATATCAGATTCAACTTTTTTCTTTCTTTGTCATGCTTGTGAAATTGCAACACTTATAGCACTTTGTTTATCTACCAAATGACCAATGTCGACAAATGAATCTGATGGCTCCAACTTGAAATAATGTAAAAAGAAATAGTTGAAATTGGTTTAGTGTTAGGATAAGATTGCCAACCAACAAACCCCGTGGGTCTATGGTTTAATTTAAGCATTACAGTGTTATAGAGTGAGCTGGATTCTTTGTTTCTACTTTCTGGCTTAGTGGTTTTTCAATTTTTCATAATGAAAGCAAAAACCACAGAAAGAGCACTGATAAACAATTCTAAGAGGAATAATAAGCTCTATTTCAGTTTCAGGAAGAGGCTCAAATTGACATCAAATTAATGTCATAATTTTTTGGATAATTGTCGTATATGATATAATTTAGATTGTTTAGACTTGAATGCACGAGGAAGTCTACAAGACTACAATATACATAATCAAATACACTAGTCATAATTTATTTGGAGAAGGGAATGGGCTTCAACTTTCAAGTATTATTTCCTATAATATAAGCCTCTAAATCTGTCGTAACTTGTAATGAATTGTTTTTGGACATGCACATGGTCACAGTCAGACATATCAACGATATCCCGAAAGAGAAATGATATCCGTACAACCATTTTTATACAATTTTTGTACAAACTTTTTATTTCATACTCACATTATCTTTTTACTCTCTCTCTTCCTTTTTATCTCTCTATTATTTTTGACCAATGAGAAGAGAGAACAAAAGGTTGTCCCAAAAATTATACCAAAAGAGTTGTTCAAATATCATGTTCATCCTCAAAATCCACTTTATGTCTTGGCAGGCACACACGAGGTAACCCAATAACATATCCACAAAATATACAACCGGGACAAACCATGACGCAAGAGCTATTATAATTCCACATGCACCATTCATAAAGAAGAAATTTTAAATATACTATTTTACTGCATGGTACGTTACGTTAGTTGTGTCTAAGAGGTAAAATAAAATGAAGAGATGTACCATATGCCTTTGATTGAGTTGGGTTGGTTCCCTTTCCTGCAAAATAAAGTATAAGAGTTCGTACTTCAACTTCGTACATATACATAGCTACTTTTTTTGAGTTTATACATAGTATAAACAAGTTGGTGTGCTCGTGTCGCACTTGATTCTTTGAGCCCCACCAAACTACAACTGGTAAAATAAAAAAGACCATGACCAAGTCGCATTAAACATCATTGTTCAATATAAAAATTGAAAAAATGTCTTAATTAAGTTGACATTCTATGCAACAAAGTTGAACATTTTATAACCTATTGATTATTTAGTTATTAAAGTAATCACTTTTTTAATTAATACTTGATTACTTGTAAATCTGCCTTCAGTTTAGCCCACAGGCTTACCCCCGGTATTCCAAATATTGTATGGTAATCAAGTGATCTATATAAACTCATAGACCCCTTGCTCTTCTCATTCATATCCATTTTTGTATCACATTTTTCCTGCTAAAGGTATAAATCAAGCATCAATTATTCATTTATTTAGTAAAATGAATACCACTACTCTCGCTTCAGAAATTGCAAACATGAACCCTAGGTTCAAATGCTCAAGATCAAGACAACTTCCGAAGAGAGGGCAGATAAAATCAAAGATAGTAGCCAATGTTTGTCATTCCATTATCTCTGTTATTTACAGAGCTTCATCACTTGGCTTGCATTCTTCAACAAAAAACTAACTAGTCATTTTTGAAGCATGATGAAGCATATATTGTATATATCTATCTACTTTCATCTATCTATATATTTTACATTATTCTTGTAACCTTCATCTACTTGTGTTAGTCTACGTACTAGAGCATGAGATCTTTACGGCTTGATGACAATATTATTTAATTAGTGAATTACTTGGTGCGTTTCTACCATTGTACTAAGACAAACTTTCATATCACTTTTATTCAACGCTTTTTATACTTTCTCTACCTATTTTAACCATCAAATGTGCCTTGAGTCATTGGAATCTACACAAATATACAAGGAACGCAACATTTTCCAGATAATCACAAGCCAAAAAAAATATAATAATGCTATTTTTAATAAAGCAAATCGCCACAAATGCTTACAAAACGTTTTTACTTAGAGGCATACATTGGTATTTATAATAGTGTCTTGTCTTGTGAATTGAATTAAACGTATCATCAAATTAAAATAGTCTAGGTTGCTCTAGCAAACAAACCAAATCCACCATCAAAATAAGTTTAGCAGTACTAATGTGTTCAATAAAACGAGCTATAGAAAAAAATATTGGATTAAGTGAAATAATTAACCGGAAAAATATAATTTTAAAAAATATTTCCGTGGGTTAAACGAGGCGGACACACATGTGTGATTCCCCCGTCTAAAATAAAACTAAGTTAAATTGATTAATCTGAACTCAACTTATATTGTCACCCCTTATAAATAAGTCACAATGTTAAAAGTTTGGAAGTGCGAAACAATTATATGTACTATAAAATATATTAGCAAATTTTTGTTGGTCTTGACCATCCAATTTCCAAGAGCATGGATGACCTTCGGTGCGACAACCTATGGCCAAATTTTTAGGGGACCTATAACTTTTTTCATACGGGAAATGTATAGAGAAAAACTTCTTTTATATGGGGGTTTATATAACAAAATGCAACATCAGGCCCAAACATGAACAAAGTTTTCAGACCTGTTGATAACTTTTAGGTCATTATTTTTTTCACCCTATAAGTTTCTCGCGCCCTATTCGAATTCTAAAATGCGAAATATTTCAACATGTTTTTGGAGATATTTATGGGGTGTTTATGCCGTTCGGATTCTATAATCCGAGAGCGCGCGAGAAAATCATAGGGTGAAAAAAAAATTGTTTATTTTTTATATACCACCACCACCCTCCAATTTCCCGAAGCATGGACGGCCTTGGGCATTGGCTTGGGGTGCGACAGCTTAGGCCCAATGTTTTCAAGGGACCTACAACTTTTTTCAAACGGGAAGTGTATACAGAAAAACTTGTTTTATGAGGGGGTTTATATAACAAAATGCAACATTAGGCCCAACATGAGCAGAGTTTTTAGACCTATTGATATTTTTTATATATCACCCCCACCCCCAAGTAAGTGTTTTCACCCCTATATTTTACTATAGAGTTGTCAAAACTAAAACTCGGGAAATTTAGATCATGAAATTGAGGAAATAGATGATAATTCAGATGTTCTTAATGATTCGAAATTCATCTAATATTTAAAATATTAGTTATAATTATGAAAAAGAAATTCCTCATTTAGAAATTTATAATCCAAGAAATTGGAATAATCTTGATAAATAAAACAAATGATATTATAGTTGAAAATGACTCTACTAAATAAATGAATAATAAGCGTCTTGTGAAAGAAGCAAAGAAGTACTAAAGTCTTTTTTTACCACTTTTTTTTTTTGAGCAAAGGCAGAATCACTGCATTTCATTCATAATTAAAGAGTACAAAGTAGAGGGTACATCATAAAAGACATGGGGGCTAGGGGTGAGATAAGGCGGCTCTAGCTATACTATGAGCAACCTTATTTGCTTGCCTCCGAACAAACGGCACTACAAAATCGGGATTGTTTAGCAGTAAACTTTTACATTGAAACACAAGGTCCCCAAATTTATTGAGAGGAGTATTAGAGGTGTTGAGTGCATTAACAAGTGACCTGCTACCAATTTCAAACAAAACTCGTTGCAAACCGTTACTTGTGGTTGTTTTGATAGTTTCCAACAATCCCGTGGATTCTGCTTCAAGGACGGTAGTAGAAATTTGCGAGTAACCCGACATACCAATTAGCAGCTTCCCCGTCGAATCTCTGAAGCACATACCGTAACCCATTATGGTGTTATTGTTGAAAGTAGCAGCGTCTACGTTGCACTTTACCACTTTGTATATATGTATGTGTGTGTGTGTGTGTGTGGAGGCTCTCGTTCTTTCTTTTTTCTTTCTAAAATTAATTTTTATATATCCCATTTTTCTAAGGGTTTGTTTTTCTAATTTATGTCCCCCGTTTTATCTTACTCATCCCAATCATTTAGGAAATATTTTGTTTTTCTCGAATGAAAAATTTTCTCCTTTAATTTTTTTTTAACAAAAATAGACGAGATTTATTTATTCAAATTGATAGAGTAAATTGATAAAATACAAATTTGAAATCGTAAAAAACAAAAAAGATGAATTTACGAACAAACATACAACATCCATGTTAATAACATAAAACGACAGAGTACCGCTAGTCATTACTCCCATTGGGGCTAAGAAGCAAGCCCCACAACACAAAGCGGTGAAGAACAAATAGAATTTGCTACAAAAGCCGGCTAACGGGGGTATTCCTATGTATGAGAACATAGTAATAGAGAAACTTATAGCCGAAATAGGATTCGTTTTGGCTAGAGCGCCCAAATCTGCTATATATTTGATACGGGTTTGCCATAATGCTAAAACTATCGCGAATGCATCTATCGTCATTAATGCATAAATAAAGATACCAATTAGTAGTGATTGAATTCCTTCTATGGTTCCACATGAGAACCCAGTACGAATATAACCTACATTTCCAATTGAACTATGAGCTAGAGGTCTTTTTACTTTCATTTGGGCCATGACGGTCAGTGCTCCTAAAATCATAGAAGCAATTAATGTTGTAGAAACAGAAGATTTGTTGCAATGTAGCTTCGTAGGAACCATAAATAGAAACACATGTAATATTAGCAAAAATAAAATTTGTAGGCGCAATAGAAAGGAATGATGTAACGGGGGTGCGTGAACCCTCATAGATATCGAGCCTACCTACAAATATGACTATATTCAAGCCATTGAAATACTTATGTTTTCATATCTGCAACGTTGAAGACGCAAAAGTCAATGATCGAATATGCATCTGATCAAAGCTAATATTTCAACCTGAATCAAATAAACACCGCACTAAGACGAAAAGTACACTGCACAAAAATGAGAAACTAAAATAAACAAAGTCGTGGTAGACGACGAAATCACAAAAACAAACGAAAGAAAGCTGAAAATATGTGAAAGTCACCTATTTAACCAAAAGAGAAATAAAAACAATTAAGAGGGGGTGATTTTAGATCAAAATTAACCCTAAATCACCCCTCTTGGGTAGATCAAGAAGAAGAAAAGTTGTGATGGTTAGAATGTAGGGGGAGAAGGAGAGAGAGAGAGAGAGAGAGAGAGAGAGAGAGAGGGGGAGGGAGAGGGAGAGAGAGAGAGAGAGGGGGAGAGAGAGGGAGAGAGAGAGAGGGAGTTTCTCTTTTATTTTATGAGTTATGTTAACAAGTGTCCTTAGTAGGGTTTATTGGGTCTTGTTAACGAGTGCCCTAAGTGCACTCTTTAAGGATTCCTAATGAAGAAATTATTCTTTAAAAAAGTCAAAAACTTCAATTTCCAATGCATTGATTTCATAAACTTTGACAAAAATTTACTATTTAAAGTTACTAAACAATGCTCTAGGGGCACTTGTTAACATTTCTCTTATAATATTTACAATTAGTCCACGTGAACCTAGCTCAATTGGTCGCAAGCTTGACAATAAAACTAGTGCCAGTGGTTATCCGTTCAAACCCACTCGATTTGACGAGTTCACCGATTTCAAAACAGGGATATAGGCCCCCCACCCCAAACTCGTACCCAAACACATTCTCACCACGCTCCAGTGCCATGTCTAGTTTGTAGAGGGACATCACATAATATATGTAAAGGGCCGAAATTTGAGATGTGAGTTGCCAATCACCGAAATTTTTTTTTTACAATTAACTCTTTTAAGGGATGTATAACGTAATTTCTGATATGCTACATGTCATAAATTTACATTCTAAATATAAAAAAAATAAAAAATCAATTTTTTTTGAAGGGATATACATTTTAATTCCTCATATGCAATATTTTTATAAAGAAAAATCTCGCTCTATATGTTTACTTTTCCCTATGATAGCATTATTACTTTTCTCTCAATATTTTTTGCTCAATAAAATAGAAAATTATTTTTTTGAAAGAAAAATAGAAACTTATTACTTCTCTCTCATATAAAAATATTTTCTTATTTATAGTCCTCTCGTATTTCTAATTCAAAACCTCAAACTAATCCACCTCAATTTATTACTTTTTTTAAATAAAAAAACAATCATGTATTTTTAAAACTTATATAGGTAAAACCATATTTGTTTTTACTTTTAAGTTTTGATGATTTAATTTCAAATATTATTTCTATTTATGGACATATGACATAAATGAAATCAATTCAAATTTCATTTATTATTCACACAAAGAGATAAGATAACGGTTTTTTTTATCAAGGAGATATATAACTAATAAGTTTTTATTTCAAATTTCGAAAATTATACAAAATAAAAGCCATATTGGAAAAGTGGAATAATAACAAGGGCCCACTCTAATCTTGGTCTCCAACTCTCTCTCAGCTCCCATATGATATGATGAGTGATCCAAAATAATTTCATCTTTACAGTGAGCTGTCACTCAACTGAACCTGGGCTGGCGTTGTTGTTAACCATTGTCTCCTCCAACACCAAAACCCTTCCTCCCATTTCTCATCGCCTTTAATTATCTTACCCTACTACTACATTCTTCTCTTCCAATTATTCATTCTATTTCTATTTCTATATTGCAAGATCTGCTTCCTTCAAATTCAACTCTTCAGAGCTTTTAACTTTTAAACCCCGATTTCATTTGTTTCTCTAACTTTACAACATTGTCTTTTTCTTTTCCCTACAAACAAAACAAACATGAAAGATTCTGATAAACTAATCTGGAGTCCTAAATCTGTTGTCGGCACCCCTCTTTCCAATGGTGGTGTAGTAGTAACAACAACAACAACACAATCTAAAATCTCTCACAAACTTCTCCTCTTACTCATCCTCTTCGTTTCCATTACCTACGTTGTCTACTCGCTCAAACTCGTTTCCACTTCACGCGCTTGCATAGACACTCCATTCTCCACCGACACACTCTCAACTCTCCCACTCATCAATGCCACCGCAACTGCAACCACCGCCATCCGCCTCGTTACTCAAGAAACCACCACCGACAACAAAACGGACCTCCGCCACGTGGTTTTTGGAATCGCGGCGTCGGCGAAGCTATGGGAGCAAAGAAAAAACTACATCAAACTATGGTACAGAGCAAAGGAAATGCGCGGTGTAGTGTGGCTAGACAACAAGGTTAAAACCCAAAAGAACGAAAGTCGTCTCCCGCCGGTGAGAATCTCCGGCGACACTTCAAAATTCGCTTATAAAAACAAACAAGGTCACCGTTCCGCAATCCGAATCTCACGCATCGTATCAGAAACACTCCGTCTCGGAATGAAAGATGTACGGTGGTTCGTCATGGGTGACGATGATACCGTTTTCGTCACCGAAAATTTGATTAGGATTCTAAGAAAATACGATCATAATCAATTTTATTACATTGGAAGTTTATCAGAGAGTCATTTACAGAATATTTTCTTTTCTTATGGTATGGCTTATGGTGGCGGTGGATTTGCGATAAGCTATCCATTAGCGAAAGCGCTTCACAAAATGCAGGATCGGTGTATTCAACGGTATCCAGGGTTGTATGGTTCAGATGATAGAATGCATGCTTGTATGGCTGAACTCGGTGTTCCACTCACTAAAGAAACAGGGTTTCACCAGGTGAGTGATGATTTAACTCGGTGTTTGTTTGTTTGATTTCTGCTGTCAGTGTCTTATCATGAAACGTGGTTCACTTATTATTACACTGTCTGTTTATTTTGTGGACCCGTTTTGGTTCGGTGGGTGTGAAACTGCTTTCTACTTTGCTATTTCTTTTCTGTTTTTAATAACTGTTTGCTAATAATAATGCTGATCATAATAATTCATTCATTCTGGTGAAAGCTGTTTTTTATGTTTGGTCTGTTGCACTCATTGAGTGTAATGTGTGTTAGTTTAGTTTTGCTTACCCCTAACGAATTGCTATATTAGGCTCTGATTGGCAAAAGTTAGACACATATTTGAGCTTATAGCCTGTAAGCTCGTGTGGCGGGCTAAAACAGACTTGTTTGATAAATGTTGTTTTCTCACGAGTTTATGGCCCCGTTTGGATTGAGCTCATGAAAAACAACTTATGCAAATAAATAAGTTTTTATCTTAATTCATATGTTCTCACAAATGAAAGTTGTACCTTCATAATTTTTTTTCTTCATAAACTACATTAATAAGCTTCTAAATAATACATAAATGCATATTTATTTGCTTAAGCTCTAAAATAAGCTAATCCAAACAGGGTCACTTATTTGTATGAGCTTATACTGTTTTTGATAAGCTAATTCAAGTAGATTATAGCTTAAAACTTATAGCTTATAATTTTATTTTTTTGACAAACACTTATAGCTGATAATTTTTTATCACATTTTTTGCAATCTTAATTGAAAAAAATAAAATTAAATATTATACATTTTTTATAATATTTCATATTTATTAGCTACTTCATACACTAATTTTACCGAACAATCAACAAAATGTTTTGCAATCTTAAATCAAGCTACTAGCTTATCGGCTATAAGTCATCAACTATAAGCTAACTTATCAGCTATCCGCTTTTTTACTAGGGTTTTGGTGTTTGCTTCGTTCCAATAGTTGATTCTACTTGAAGTTAGAATTTGTATATTTTAAATCTTTCAAAATCAAATTTCGTCATCGCCAAACCAAAAATACCTTTAAATTTTTTTTACCTTAATAGTTGTAGAATTGTTGAAGCTGTAAATTTTCATTTTACCTTGCCGGTTTATTTTTGGTCTTCAAGTTTATATTTATTTTCTTTAAAAAAAAAGTTTATATTTATTTGTGTCGGTGGTGACTTATGGGCACTGTGCATTAAATTTTTGTTCTTCTGATATCGTGGTGGATACTGAACTCTAGCATTTAATTTCTGGACAGTGGAATTTAATCACTGCTATGGTTTGCGGGTATTTTAAGTTTCCTGATATTTTTTTGTTCACATAGTATTTAAATTTAAATTTGACTTAATGTTAATAAAATAACATGTTTAGAGTTTAAACTATTTAGTTTAGAAAAGGTTGGTGGCCGAAAACTTGATACTTCTGCCGTTTTAGTGTTAAAATTTGACTTAATGATTGAAAGAGCTCCATGTGGAATACATGGTTGTTGCCTGGTCCTTAAGATCAAAGTTGTTGAGGCAAGTAGGCAAAGTCATAAGGGCTTTTTACCTTTTCTCCTGATTTCTTTGAAGAATAGAAATATTTGCTATAAAATCTCCTTGACCGTGCCTGGGTTATCTCCCAAGGAGATCTTAATGGTTTTTGTGGATGTGCACCTAGCCACACATGTTTACAAATTAAAAAGGAATATTAATTATTATAATTACATTATTCCAATTATTTTAAAGACATGAAATGAATTTTGTTTTAAATTTTTATCAATAATAATAATATTAAGGTTTTGCCATTTGTTCTAAAAGTATTTTCATTTTCTAAAATTTGTGCTAATTTTTAATTGCTATCAAGAAGATTTGTGTATTAAACAATTGTAATACAAAGAAAATGGAAGATAAACTAGGAATAATGCATATACCAAAAAAAAATGAAAACAGTGTTTTGACATTTTCAATATTTTTTAAAATGCTTGATTTGTTTTCAAAAATTGTAAAAGAAAATGGTGAGAGAAATATTGGATTTTTTTTTTCTTTTTCCGGTTACTATATTGGATATATATTCTCTTGTGTTTATTTTTTATTGGAACAACAAAAAATTATTATTTATAATGAAACCAAACACTGAACATGGTTTAACTTATTATACGAATAATTAGATTACACATATAAGCTTGAGATTGACCACATATGATAGACTCTCAAAGCATCAGGCACAATGTTTCAAAACACCACCACAACCCAAATTCGCTCCACCTGCAAGACTTCACTAGACAGAGCAATAGGATAGCTCCTAAACTCACCTCTAAAGATCTGAGAAAACAAAACTAACACAGAAACACCACTAGCTCCAAGGATTTTAAGAACAAATTTGAAGACGACGACCTGACCCCCCATACACCGTTCACGATCCTTATAACTGAGTCTTATGTTTATTAGTTGAAGTAAAAGTGAAAATAGGAAACATGTACAGTAAACAGGCCTAAATATTTTTACCATTCTCAAAACTGTATTTTATTTTGATGAATAAATCAGAGTTGCCATGCTAATGTTAGACAAGGAATGCAGTATTGTGTATTTTATTATGTTAACTTAATTTTATACTGAGATCCTCTGGTTTATTGGAACAGTATGATGTGTATGGGAACCTGCTCGGTCTTCTTGCATCACATCCGGTGACTCCATTAGTGTCACTGCACCACCTTGATGTGGTTGAGCCAATCTTCCCCAATGTGACTCGCATTGCAGCCCTCCAAAGGTTGACTATACCAATGAAGCTTGACTCAGCAGGGCTCATGCAGCAATCCATCTGCTATGATAAATCTAAGCACTGGACTGTTTCTGTTTCATGGGGTTTTGCTGTTCAGATATTCCGTGGTGTGTTTTCACCCCGAGAGATGGAAATGCCTTCAAGAACGTTTTTGAATTGGTACAGAAGAGCAGATTACACTGCATATGCATTCAACACGCGTCCGGTTAGCCGAAATCCATGCCAGAAGCCTTTTGTATTTTACTTCTCAAAGGCAAAACACAATAATACAATGGAACAAACACTGACTGAATATGAAAGGCATCGTGTCCCTCACCCAGAATGCCGGTGGAAGATGGCCAATCCTGCTTCTGTTGACAGAGTGGAGGTATATAAGAAGCCAGATCCGCATCTATGGGATAGAGTAAGTTATTGTCATAGTTTTTGTATACTCGCCAACTGATTTTGACTGCTTTTAATTTCAAGTTTTAACTTGAAAATTCTACTGGTTTCGTGGCACTGCTATAATTTGATTTTGATTTTTGCTTTGGTATATATTTTACAGGCTCCAAGGAGAAACTGTTGCAGAGTTATGAAGTCAAAGAAGAAAGGAACCATGGTGATAGATGTGGGTATGTGTAGGGAAAGTGAAGTAAGTGAAGCATAGTTTCATCATGTCACTGTCAAATTAAGTATATTAGGGAGGTGGATCAATCTTATGCATTATCTTCTCTTGAAGCTCCATACCAAAATTCCTTTATTTATTCATTGGGTGTGGCTCACTCCCACGAAGTGAAATTTTGTAATTCTTTCCCAGGGTTCACTGAAAATAGGTGAGTTGAGGAAAAGTCCATGTACAAAGAAGTTTGTAGTTTTAAACAATTAGATTTATATTATTAGATGGGACAATAACAGAAGTTTACTTTGTATTATCGTTGAAGAGCCATGCTTATTAATATCATGTGCCAGTCTGCTATTTTCACATTCTTTAAGTATGTTTTCAAACGGGAATAGCTCTTATCAATTTGATAATGTTATATTTAATTTGTTTTTTGTATTATGTATTAACCCCAATGCAATGAGAAAAATGAAGATGAAAATCACAAAAATTCTCTTTACTCACAGTAATTAGGGACCGACTCATCAACTCGTCAGCTTCCTATTTTTTTTTATCAATGGGTTAGACATAATTTAAAGTGAAGCAACCAAACGGCTCATGTATCATTTGTCTACTAAGTTTGTGTTCTTCCACAAATTTATTTTCGGTTAATTTTTATTTTTTAAATAACAGGAACATACTCTCTGTCTCAATTTAAGTGAGTCTTTTGTTCATTTCATATTTATTAAGAAAAATTTATCAGTGAAAGAGAGATAAAAATGGTTTTAAGTGTTCGTGTTATGTATTGGAGCATTTATGATTATTATAAATGCAAAGTCGAATATATTGAATTGAGAGTGATAAAAGTAGTATTAATTAGAGTTATAATTGGAAAAAAAGTTTTTCTATCATGTGCAAATTTACACATGTTAAGAAATTTAAAGTAGTAAGTTTGTATTGAAACTTGAACATTTTGTATTGAAACTTGAACATTTTGTATTGAATATATAACTTTTTAATAAATAGTTGTGGTTTTTCAATAAAATATTACTACTTTTGGTTCCTTTAACAAGTGCAATGTTGCACATGTTAGACAAACCCTTGGAAAAAAAGTAATAAATATTGCATTGAAAAGTGAAATAGATCAGTTATTTTAAAACAATATATTTTTACAAAAGGCTCATTTATTAAGGGACAAATGGAGTATTCTTTTATAATAATAAAATTGTTAAAAAAATGCAAAAAATATTATTAATTTTTTCGTTTGACTGGCTAGGCCGTCAAGTCGTCAACCCGCCATTAAACTTAACGGTGTCGAATTTTAGACTCGGTCATCTGAATTAACTCGGCCCATTTATCCCAGTTTTGGCAGGCTTAAGTGAGGTGGACTTAAATGGAGCGGGTCGGCTCGCTTTGTTATCCCTAACTAAAGTCAAATATAATTTTAAATTCTTTTAAACAAACCGCCCCTATGTCAGTTGGCTTTTTCTCTTATCTTTTGTTGGTTGTTCTTTCAGTAGAATGAATATCTCACAACACTTCTATGTAACTCATCTGCACTATGCACGAATCCATGTTTGCAGGGTAAGGACCTCTCTATTTTTATAATAAACGAAGATATAGTTTACTATAATTATTTTAGTATATACAGAAAATAAAAACACATATTTTAAAAATTGATGACATTAGTTGTATATTTATACACTAAAACTATGCTACTGGTAGAGATGTCTATTCTCTTAAAAAGTCAAGAGGATCCATACTTGTTTTTGAATGGGTCCACATGCAATGACGGATCTTGAGTTTTTTTCTTGAGGGTGCTAAACCTTTTTGAAATATATATTAAATTGCGTCAAGAAACTGTTGAAGTTATTAACGGACATAGTGGTTCATTTTGCTTGAATGCAGTGTAGGGGGTGTAGGTTCGAGTCCCAGCAAGGTTGTTTATTTTTTATAACTAGACCGCTGACTCGTGCGATGCACATGTCTTACCTGTTAAAATAGACGCAAATAAGTTTTAGCAATATTACGATATAGTTCATATGATAGAAAATAAGATACATTAGACACGAATTTAGTTTGTTTTTATTATTAAAACACAATACTTTAGCGTAAAGTACAAAACTTAAAGTTAACACAAACTATCCTTAAATCCAAAGGGTTTGTCTAACATGTGCAACATTGCACGTGCTAAAACAACTTATAGTAGTAAGTTTTTCTTGAAAAATAACAATTATTTATTCAAAAGTTTTATATTTAATATTAAATGTATAAGTTCCAATACAAAATTTCTATTTTAAACTCTTTAACATGTGTAAATTGCACATGATAGAAAAACCTAAATCTAAATTAGGGTTAAAGGAAAGCTTGACCTGATAAACTTTTAAAGTAAGAATGATTAATCAATTACTTTTTCTTATGTATGTAAATTAATTATTATAAATGACTTGGAAAACGAGAAAGCCAACACATAAATGACACGTAAGTGTCACGTTATTAGTAAGATTGACAAATCATCAAAACTAATGGGGACTAAAAAAAAAGTGTTATAGGGAGACTAAAATAGTGATTTTAAAATAGAGATTTCCAATTAAAATTCTTTAACTTAACATTGTTGAGGCAAAATCCCTAATTAATTTTAAAGATAATAAACCAATATTATTAAAGAATTAATGGACTTTGATTAATTCCTTGGTATTTAACTTGTGTTCTTGAGTGTTTTACTAAGACATGAAGAAGGTTTAAATCATACCAAGAATCAAGAAATCAAAGGACATTTGAATTCATAATCTAACACTGAGGTCAGAAAGTTAGATTAGAATGTTGCTCGAAGATCAGAATGTTCAAGCAGAGATCAGAAGGTTGTTCTTATACAAGCCAAGAATCTCAAGAACATTGATCAAGGTCATGCAAAGCACATGTGACATGGATATATGTTCAGTAAAGTGCATTTGCATGGATTAATCAAGCAATAAAGGCATATACAAGGATTATATCAAAAAGGATACTCAATGTTCATTTAAGACTATGAACATTGATGTACTAGGAAAATTCCACAAAGGAATATCATCCTAGATGTTAAAATAACTGCTCTTCATTGTTGTTTCACTATTAAGATTTGATTACATCAAATGGTAGTCTTACAAATCATCATAAGTGAAACAAATGGAACATTCTGATGGTCAGAATGTTCAGCTCTTCATATGCTTACTTTATGAACAGTACAGTAGGTGAAAAACAAAAAGGCAAAAGCAAAGCAAATATGTCCTGCTCAATCAGAGATAGACAACGCATGTGAGTTGGTACATTACATGGACCACACAATCCCTCAAAGAATGGGCATGAAGATGCAGAATCCACTTTATCTCTCTTGCACCAGTCCCTAGGCAAATCTGGGATAGTAACTTTCTGATGTGTGTGGAAAAGCCCATACTTTGGTTATTGTCCAGAAACTCATATGAAAAGCATATGACACGCCCAGAAATTCATGTGTTCATTCATACATGATGAACCCAGATGAAGATCATGATGAACCCAGATGAATATCATCATGAACACAACAACATTCTGATGTTCATCAGAGATCAGAATGTTTGCCCAGAATTTCAAGTTAAAGCTTGTGGGACATAGGACATATGGCATAACACCATTGGACACCCTACAACGGCTATATGAGCCCAAAGACTCTATAAATAGAGATCAAGGCCTTAGCAAAACTTGCACCATTGCAAAGCATACAAAAAAACAACTTGAATTGTTTGAAGCTCTTGCAATTGAAATTGGTTATCACTGAAGGCTCTTTTTACCTTCTTGTAGTATACATCAATACTCTTCGTTATCTCTTTCAAAGATAACTTCTTCTTCTTCCTCCTCTTCTGTTTGATTATCAAACATTCAAATCTCTTACGAATTGTAAACAGAGTCTCATCTAGCTTTAGGGGTACTAAAGTGTTAGTTTGAGCAAAGGTTGTAAAAGTCTAAGTGGTTAACTTAGCAATAAGGTGCAAGCCTGCTGAGGCTTAGAGAATACAGAGTTGTAATTGTTCAGGTGAACAAAGATTGTAAGGTGCAGGATTTGAGAGGTTATCTCAAGCATCATAAGACGGCGAATAAGAGAGTGCATCTGCCTGGAGAAGTGATATCCCGGTGAAGTCTGTACTACGTTGCAGGTGCGTCTGTAAGTCATGGCTCAATCTTATCTCTGATCCCTATTTCGCATCTTCACATTTTCTACTTGCTGCATCACCCACACATAGAATCATGTCCGTGAAAACTTATCTTTTCAAAAAAGCTTATGCTCATGAAGCTCTATCCATAGATTTTAATGCATAGCTCAACGATCATTCTGCTTATCATTCACCAAGCGTTGATTTTGTGCCTCCCCAATCCTGCATTGATATTATAGGTTCGTGTAGAGGGTTTTTATTATTGGATTGTTACAAATGCCTTTACCTATGGAATCCATCCACTCGTGTCAACAAGCAAATACCTCTGTCTCCTATGATTATTGCCGATAATGCCGACAATGTTCATATTACGTTTCTGTATGGATTTGGATGCGACATGTCTAGCGATGATTACATAGTAGTTGTGGGGGGTCCTATAATAAAAAATACATGTTATCTAGTTCAATTGACTTGGAGATTTTCTCATTGAGAGGTAATCAATGGGAACAAATTGAGTTTGATTCTGATTTGCCTTATAAGAATACTGCAAGCTCTAATGGTGGTCCCAGAGTTGGGTTGTTCTTGAATGGTTCTATTCATTGGCTGGTTTATGATAATAAGACTAAAATGGATGTTATTATTGCCTTTGATTTAAAGGAAATGACACTCTCAGAGATTGCTCTTCCAGATGATTTTTAGTGATTACTCTACTAGAACTTATGATTTGATGGTATTTGGCAAACTTATAAGTGTATGGAATACGGAGACGTCTACACTTAAGATATGGGTGATGCAAGAATACGCAATACATTCATCTTGGACTAAGACTTTTGATTTTTCTTTTCACCCCGATCCGGAGTTTTCCCCAGTATGCTTTACAAATTGTGGTGATATTGTTGGACCAGCTAATGGTGGATTAGTTAAGCTTAATGTCAAAGGACAACTGCTAAAGTATCGCTCCTATAGTGACCGTTGCCTTATGAGATCCCAAATGGTGGTGTATACAGAGTCTCTACTTTCACTAAGCTTAAGATGACTAGTGATATCAAACCAGAAGATTTTTTTTTTTTGGTCAAGTAGTCTAGTGGCTAGAATTCACCTTATAAGGTGAATAAGTGGGGTGTCCGGGGTTCGAACCCCGGCCCCTGCATATAATAATGCATTGTCCTACCAGCTGAGATATGCTCACGGGACCCAAACTAGAAGAATTTGATTGTGAAATATTGGTATCTACCATTTTACTGATATCTATCTTGTATTATGAATTCTTTAGTATTTTGTGGTTCTATATTATTTTTTGACAAATATTTGATAATTGATTAACATTAACAATGGAATATGTTGTTAAAGAACAAAAACATTCAACATTATTTCTTTAGTCCTTAACCACTTAATGATGAATCATACATTGTCATTTTCTCATAGTATCTGAATTTTTAGCTGAAAGATAACACAACAACTTGTTCTTCGACACTGATTTTTGCAGCATCTACAAATAATCAACAATATTACACATAGATTCTAATTTTGACTGGGTTTGATGAAAAGATTGACTTACAACCTGGATCGATTCACGGTTTAAGTTGCTCCGGTGCTGTCCATTGTTGGGTGCTGCGGTGTGCTGCAGTTTCTTTGCTGTCGGTATTCTGTCAATTTTTGCTGTTCTCTGCTGAGTTTTTGGGGACTCCTTTGCGGGTTCAAACAGCACCTGCTGTTTTTCCTGTGCTGCTGTAGCCGTGCAGCTGCTGAGTTGCAATAGCAGGGCCTGTCGTGTTGGAATTTTCTGTTTTGGGTAGGCCTTGTTTTAGAGTGCCTAGGGAGCCTTTTGGGTTCTTTGTTTGGGGCTGAGGGTCTGTTTGTGCCTGGTTTGAGCTATGGCAGTGTAATTCGGTGGCGATTGTACCGGATTACAGGCTCATAACTTGCTACTGTCACAGTTTTTGGGTTCCTTGTGGAGGTGCTAGTTTGTTATTTCGTTTTGGGGTTGGGTGTACCGTCTATATCCAGCACCTTTTTGTATCTTTATGTCGTCCATACCTTGCGTCTTGTAGGATTGGCGTTTAATAAATTTTGCTGATTCAGAAAAAAAAAGAAAAAAAAAACCTGGATCGATTTAGTTGAGTTTATTTACTACTATAAGTACCTATGAAATTGTGAGACTGTTTGGAAGAGTTTGTGAAAACAACTCCTAACATGTCAATAAATTGTTTTTCATATCATTTTTATAAGCTTTCCAGGATAGCTTATGAAAATATCTTATAGTTTATATGAAAAATGAGTTTAATAATTTGTTATATGATAAACACTTGTACTATAAGATTTTTGGGATGCAAATCTTGATCATGAAATCTGAATAGATTCAAAATCAATAAGAGACATGAAAAAGTTTCAAATTGAGTGTCTTTGATTAATTTAATTATTACATAACTCATGTGAATCTCAATGGATTTTGATTTATGGCAGGTGAGAAATACTGACAATTCATGTACCGGTGGAGTTTGTTTCTGAAACCTGGTATATTTTTGTCAAACTCAATTAACTCTTCAAGTTTTTTACATATTATTATAAATTTAATAGGAAATCATTAGTTGGCAGTGAAAATAATTGCGTATGAATGTATTCGTTTTAACAGGACTGCACACATGAGAAGCAACTGCATCATGGGGAAGACATAGTGGAATCTGACACTCAAATGGCTGGAATTGAAGGATTACTCAAATCCTTTATTTGAACCGTTTTCATTTTTTTAAGTGTGTAAACTGTAAATATCAATTCGAACCACTTTTATGTTCTTGCTCGCAAACAATCGTTCTGTTCTTTCTACTTTTAGTATAGTTCTTCTCTGTGTAAGTTTTATTGACTCTAGGTTCTTTAATTATTATGCATGATGATCTCTTTAATTTTGTGTATTTTCCAATTTTTAGTATTTACTAGATCGCCGATCTGTGCGTCGCACGGGTCTCATCAACCGTAATAGACACTAATAAATTAAGTTTTAGGAGAAATTTGTATTACCATTAAACATAGTAGGGTAAACATTTTTTTTAAGAATGAATTGTAAACAACGTTAGTTATCATAAACATATTACCATTATACTTAACCTTCGCTAGAACTCCAGATTTCCAAAACTCTCTTACCTTAAAAATCGGAGGATTAAAAAAAAAAAAAAAAAAAAAAAACACCAACATGAACACCCAAGGAAAAGCAAGCGACCATGTAATTTGTGTTTAGGGAGAAAATATGTGTCTTTCGTGCCACTTAAACAATCTAGCTAACTAATGATAGTTCTCAATTATTATCTCCATCAACAACCTTCCTAATCCTAATGAACTAAAACCTCAAATGCATATTGCTACATATATATAGCAAGAAAATAGAGTTCATTCGGATTCAATTGCTCCTCAAATTATAGTTAGAAATGAATCAAAATTGAAAGGCAGTAGTAAAGGAAAAGATGAAGCAAAGAAAACATAAACAGATTCAGAAGGAGAAACAGCAAAGAAAAAAAATGAGAAAGGGGATGAATGAGAAGATAACAAAATTAAAAGTCTTGACCTGATGCTTAATCCTATCCAAAATCTCACTTTTAGTTACAGGAAAAAAGAAGAAGAGAGGAATCAGATTTGAATCGTAATATTCAGAAGAGATAATATTTGATAATTAGAAGATAGGAGAAAGATTGAAACCGTTTTTAACATCATCATGTCTCATAGTTTATCTTAATTTTGTCTAAAATCACTCTACTTTTTCCTTCAAAAAAGATAGAAAGTCCTTGTGCGTTCAAAATTATACGAGTGTTTAGCATCTTAGCATATTTTTATGTTGATATGTTCATGTAATATAATAATTACTTGTAGTACAATTAGAATAAAGATGCTTTGTATTATAAAAATGAATTTTTTTGGACGAAACTATATAAAAATGAGATTAAAGATACTTTATGTTTTAATTACATGATTGAACTTAAATGGTTAATAAATTTCATTTAAAAACGAATTATTTGAGAGATCTGGTTCGAAATAATGGCAAGAATAATTTTTAGACCATTATTACTTACCTCTTGATCACAATCTAAATTGCCAAGGTATCTTCTTTTAAAAAAATCGGTGGGTTAAGACAAATTTTATATAACAAAATGAGCCAAAAAATAAATTATTTTTCTTTTAGATATTCATATGAGACCTGTTATTCTGTGAAGCAGATTAGCAAATGACCATTAGCATTAAGATGCTCCCAATTCTACTTGCCTTGCACAGTACGGTGTGTTGTTTTCTAAAAATATTGTTGATTCACATAACGAATTAAACACATCATTGATGATTCAAAAGGCAAATACTAATATTAAACGCTGTACGGTGTTTTTTTTTAAGAAGATTCTGTAAAATAAAGTTAGAATCTATTACCAAAAAAATTGTAAGAATCATATAGAATTGATATCTTGTTAAAAGAAAATTGACATATTAATATCCAATCAAATAGCGACTATCAAGCTTCCTCCAAAACGAAACAATAAAATGAAAAGAGAGTTTCTATTCCCACTCTTCTCTGCTAGTTTGGATTTTGAAATCCAAAATGTTGTACGTTGTTGTAAAGTATTTCTAACGAGTTATACTGTTCGAACTGTATAATAAAAAATAGGCAAATTCTATGGTACATTCAAAAATTTGGGTGTATTGGTACACCAAATCAATAAATTAATAGTTAAATGTGTTATTTTTTGAAGAGAAAAATTGTTTTATGTCACCTATAATTATAATAATTAAATCTTATTTACCAAAAACGTCGAAGAAATAAAATAAAATATTTTTGAATTTTTGGTATTCATAATAGAGAATTTTGATTATTTTTTACAATAAAATGTAAAAAAAATTAGTATGATTTTTATAAACATTAAAATGATGTTTTTTCTTATGAAATGACATTTTCTAAAATATAAATATCAACAAATAGCTCTTTATTCCATAAAAATAATAGTTAATTTAAAGATT
>Ga0228710_1004086_pt1 | contig 23045 bp, 23 predicted proteins | sample MedpolnodulmetaG_FD_177995 | JGI IMG/M metagenome (GOLD analysis project Ga0228710, IMG submission 177995) | Root nodule microbial communities from Medicago polymorpha collected in Santa Monica, California, United States - pink nodules | ecosystem: Host-associated > Plants > Roots > Nodule...
CTAAATGGTCCCATGGCCCACTCTTCTGCTCTCCAATCACCGCCAGACTACTTCCCATCAAATTCCCCAATTTCAATCTCTCTCTTCTCCGCATTCTTCATACTGGCACTTCTCACACTCTCTCCCTTCGTTCACCTTCTTCTTCCGATACCACCACTGTCATTGTCACCGCCATCGACGCCTGTCACTGTCCCGGTACGTATCCTTAACCCTAACTTGTGTGTCTGGAGTTTGTGTACCAGTTACACAAGTTTGTGTCAGTGTCGTGTCTGGTGTTTGCGTTGGTGCTTCATAGGTTACTATGAGTAGTAGAGGAAGTAGAAATTATTATTAATTAAGAAAGTACTACTGACAACTATTTTACTACTGTGATTTCAGTTCTGTCGTTTGATTTGTTATTTGTTGTGAGTTTTTGGAATAGGTTCGATTATGTTGCTTTTTCGCGGAGATTTTGGTTGTGTGCTTTATACTGGTGATTTTCGTTGGGAAGCTGGTTGTGAGAAGGCGAGGATTGCCAAAAATATGCTTGGTGTTGCTCTCAAGGAACATGATGGTGATGTTGATGTTGTTTATCTTGATAATACTTATGCTAATCCTACTTATGATTTTCCTACTCGTAGCGTTGCGGCTCAGCAGGTACATTGCAATTCTATTATTCTTGTCCCCAATTTGAAAATTTTGCTGAGTTATGGTTTTATGATATAAATGTTGTGATAATGGTGTTAGGGTTCAAAAATTAAGGGGATGGATTGGATTAGGATTCTAAGGGATTTTAAAAGACTTTTTAATTATGAAAAAGTCTTGTGGTATTCAATCAAGAGTCTATGCAATTTAAAAAAAGTCTTGTGGTATTCAATCAAGACTCTTTGTAGTTTTTAAAAAGTCTCGAGATATTCAATCAAGACTTTTCATTACTTAAAAAAAGTCTCATGGTATTCAAAATCATTCAAATTTCGAAGGATTGTTTAATAAATTGGATTTTGATGGATTTTGTGGGATTTTCTAGTAAAATTTTAACAAGAAAAAGTCTTTCATGAAGACATGAGATTTCTTAAGATTGTTTTTCTCTTAAAAGTTTCCTATCTCTTTCTTATCCCTTCTCCCTTCTCTCTCTCTCTCTCTCCTCTCTTTTCTCCCCCCTCTCTCTCCTCCCTTCTCTCTCCTCTCTTTTCTCCCTTCTCTCTCTCTCCTCTCTTCCCCCTCTCTCTCCCTCTCTCTACCTATCATAAAAAAAGTAAAAAATAAGAGTCTGTATTGAGAATATTATGATAGAGAGTGTATTATAATCACTTTTTTTTCAATGAGTACTTAAAATTCATAAAATTTTTTGAAATCTTATAAATCTATGAAATCCTTTAAAATCCTTTAAAATCTTATGATGTAAATCCATTGAAATCGAAATTGAAAATCCTGATAGTCTTTTAAAATCATGAAAGTCATTAAAATCCTAAAAAATCTTTTAAAATCTTTGAGACTTTTTTAAGCAAAAATTGTCCTTTAAAATCTTAATCCAATACACCCCCTAAGATTATCAAATATCGAAAATGGACTGTGGATTTTCAATTCCTCGTGAAATTTATGCATAGAAAAAAAGGGTAGCCTAGTGCAATAAAGCTCCCGCAACGCAGGGTCCGGGAAGGGGTCTCACCATTTGGTGTATTGTACGCAGCCTTACCTTGTTTTTACATAAGAGGTCCATGACCTTTTAATTACATGACAACAGCATTACCTTGTTTTTACCTACCGCTGCGTCAAGGCTCCCCTTTCTCTAAGAAAATGTATTTGCAAGTTTCATCAGTGGTGTTCATATCTGTGTTTAATAAACCAAATGTTTAACATATTCACGGAAGAATTTAATAGAGCTGCACTGTGCAGCATTGGTGTACAACTCTTCTACACCAACATTCAATGACATTTCATAGCGTTGCTTCATAAGTCCATTTTAAAACTGCATTTTAAAGGGAACTGTCAATTACTTGATTCTCATTGGTAGTCGGTGTAAAACTAGTTTACACTGACAATGCATATCCCCATTTCTCTTCACGAATGTTTTGTTTTGACTTGGTTGATGTCTGATTTCAGGTAATTGATATAATTTCATCGCATCCTGACCATGATGTTATTATTGGAATCAATAATTATGGGAAAGAAGATCTCTTGCTTCAGATTTCAAGGGCCCTTGATATAGAGGTATTCAATTTCTCTTCAGAACAAAAGTATATCCATCATGCTAGTATGTTGTATTTAAGGAGAATGGTAAACAGATGCCACTGACTCCAGTTACTGTGCCTATCTTTTTTATTTGGTAAACCAATGCTAGAGTTTTATGATTGATAATTTTATGACCTTAACTATCACTATCATTTTAGACTTGAAATCTGATATCAACTGTTCAGAATGTGCTTGAAGTGTCATGTTTTATATGCAAATTGTCATGTTTATATCACTACAAAACATTGCATCTTACCATTTTGTTGATATAGTTAATTTGGATTTTGCATTCTATTTTACTTGATTCTTCCTCGTTTACTATTGATTTTTCACTGATTTGGTTATTTTTCAATTGAAGATTTGGGTGTGGCCACAGCGGTTGCAGACTATGCATCTTCTTGGTTTACCTGATGTATTTACAACAGATACAACCATTACTAGAGTCAGAGCTGTTCCAATGTATAGCTTTAGCAGGAAAACATTGGAGGGATTAAATTTAATACGCCCAAGAAAACGCCCAACTATAGGAATTTTGCCATCAGGTCTTCCATGGGTAAAGAAATCCCTTAAAAAGAACGAGTTTCTCTCTGGTTCTTTTTTGACATCGGGTTCTAAGAGAAGCAGACGTGACACAGATAGTACTCAGGTCCGGATGGATAAGAAAATTGAAAAAACAGGATCCCTCAAAATGTTTGACAAGTATATATTTTCAGTTCCTTACTCTGATCATTCAAACTATGCAGAGCTAGAGGATTTTATTAAGTTTGTCAAGCCAAGTAGTCTGAAGGGTATCGTTTCTTCCTCTACATGCTATATTGAACCCATGTACTACTTTGGCCGACTTTGTATCAGTAACCAACCAGCACCAATGCTACATAACAGGTCTGAACTGAAAGAAAGTGGTAACGTTGAAGATGTTAATGTTGAGTTAGATAGAAACATAAGCAAGGAAAGTTATTTACTGAAAGGAAGTGGTAAAAGGGTGGTAACAATCAGCCCTGAAACATCATTTCAGAGAATGTTTAGAAAAGGGCGTGGAAGTTGGGCACTGCTTTGGAAGTCCATGTTGCAAGGTATGATCTATTATCCACCTAACTCAATGTACATTATAACACTTTGTTAGTAGAAAGTTCGATGATTATCAATAATTAATTGGATGATCTTTTGTACCCCTAATCCCCTATTGGAAAGCAATGTGCATTTTGAACACTAAAATCTGCTTGCGACAAAAGAATTGTAACTTCAATTGACCATACATATTTTGTTGATAACTCAGTATGGTCTGATTCACTTGTACTTTATAGGCTTGTGGTTTGTATAAGAAAAAGGATAGTCTTTTTCCTTTTTAAATGTTGCTTGCATGTTAAAAGCTCAGAAGTTGAAAAGTCGTATCATGACACTCCAAAATTTAATATTTTCAACACATTCTTACTCATTTTTCAAATTCATATAAAACCTATTAAATTCTTCAGAGTATCCTCTGTATTTTCAATATATTTTCGGCCATTGATGTCGTTGTTTGAGGAGCATACATTGGCTTGAACATTAGGTAACATATACTGTTATGTCACAACTATCATAATTGACCAAAGAAAAACATGACTAACTTCTAACTGTTTTATTAATATGGCAGCACATTAGGTAAGTGATCTTAGTTTTTCCTATAAAAATAGATTCCTTAGCAAGAAAGATATTCATTTCAGACAATATTATTCTCATGCTTGTGACATTAGGAATAGAGTTGTGCTAAAAAAATTACATGACTTTTAACTGTTGGTATAATTTAAAAGTAAAAACAATAAAACAAACTATTGATTGCTTGAACCAATTTCTGAGCCTGGAGTGTTCAATTGGAGCCATGTTTTATCTCTTATTTGCATTCTTCACTGCTAGTTTCAATCTGCAGACTTGAAGAAGCTGTACTAGATAGGTCTTGACGTGAAAAAAAGGTTGGTTGTTTAGGGGTTAAGAGGGTTGTAGTTTCATTGTCTAGCATGGTCACCACATTTGACATTTGTGGACGATCATCCGGTTCATCCTGTACGCATAAGAGTCCAATTTGGGAACACCTAATAAATTGGTTAGCATTGTAAGTATCACATAGAGACGGGTCCATTAAATCTAGCAGTTTATCCTCTCTCCATAGTCTCCAAGCCTGGTAATAAGATGTAAATATCTGAATAAAATAACATTAATTGTAGAAAATAAAAATTGAATGCAAAGGGTGGAACATACATAACCCAAAAGACTTGAAATCTCTTTAGACCGATAGAACCCAGGGTTCCTTTTTCCACTGATGATCTCAAGCAAGACAACGCCAAAACTGAAAACATCTGACTTTGTTGAAATATATCCATCCAAAGCATACTCAGGAGACATGTACCCACTGTCAACATACAGAAAATCACTCACGTGCAAGTAGAATCGAATAGATCTCTCAACAAAGAATGTTGAGAGATTCATAATAATAATGTTGTTATAACATCCCTTTATGGTCATACAAAAGAAGTATATTTAGCAAAAAGTATAAGGAGAATTCCAATGAGAAAGAAAAATAGAAGTAAAAGGACTAGAAATTGAACTTACTATGTACCAACAACCCTCTCTGTGCTTGCCTCTGTTTCTTTGCCTGCAAATATTCTTGCTATTCCAAAATCTGAGATTTTTGGTTGCATCTCCTCATCCAGAAGAATGTTGCTAGTTTTCAAATCTCGGTGAATAACTCTAAGTCTTGAGTCTTGATGAAGATAGAGCAGTCCACGGGCAATTCCAAGAATTATGTCAAACCGCATTTGCCAATCCAAAATTACGCTTTTTGTCGGATCTTTGAATATTTTAATTTCCCATTTAAAAGAGAAAAATAATTAACTAAATGTATGGCTAACATGTAAAACACCACAGGTGATAGATAAAATTAGAGACTAACCGAATATCAACAAGTCCAAACTCTTGTTAGGCAAATATTCATAAACTAGAATTTTTTCCTTTCCTTTTACGCAGTAGCCCCGTAATTTAACAAGGTTTCGATGTTGAAGTTTAGCTATCAAAACAACCTCATTCTTGAATTCCTGTAAACCTTGTGATGAAACACTTGAAAGTCTCTTTATTGCAATTTCTTGACCACCAAGTTTACCCTAAAAAAATCCACACGAAGCCATTATTTAATTTGAAATCTAGACTGACAGGAAAGATAAATAGAAGGAAAATCAACCACCTTGTAAACTGGTCCAAAACCACCTTTGCCAAGTTTATTTGCATCTGAAAAGTCATCTGTGGCCACTAGTATACTCTCAAAATCAAAATAGGGAACCTCTATTCCTTCATTGTCATTCTCTTCCAAATCCTCTATTTCTATCATGTCCTTCACAAGTCTTTTACTGTTGTAAAATTTCCCTCTAATATTTCTTTGTACGCTTTCCTTATCTATACTTATTAAATAATTATATAAGCTTAATCAAAGATTAAACCCACAGATTCAAACTTTTCAAAACAATATCTAATAGAGGAAAAAATAGAATCCTACCGTGCTTAACCATATGAGCTATTCTTCTTCTGCATGCATAAGCAAAAATAATGATGCATGCTAGAGTAAACAAACCGGTAAGAGTTAAGCCAAGAATCAAATAGAACGAGCTTTTAGAGTTCCCTTCTGAAAAAACAAATTAACACTTGCTTAACTTTTAACTGAAGTTATAATCAAAATTTTATCAAATTCAAGTTACAAGATTGTTGCTTACTTTCGGTACAACATAAAAGCTCGCCACTCCATTTATAGTTTGCATTGCAAAGACACCTGTTTCCTTTACTACAGGTAGAATGTTCCCAACCATGGCAATCAACAAAGTTATCACAAACGGGTTCGGAAGGTGGATCCCAACTAACTTTCACTTGTTCAGAGCACGGATTGTCATTGGCAAAGTAAAACGGTGAGAAAACCTTTAAATTTCCTTTGTATTTAGATCCTTCAGCACAATATTGTTTGAAAGAATTATGCTCATTATAAATTGTAAATGTTCTTGAACTTGGGTCTACACTAATAACTTTGTAACTAACACTGTTGTTGGCAGTGAAGCTAAGTTTACCCGTTGAGGTGTTGCATCTAAAGTTGAAGTATGTGAGGTCTCCACAGTTGGGTCCGGTACTGAGAGGATAAGGGACTGTGTTTGTACCACAGGGCTCACAAGTTCTTGGAGTTGGTGCTGCAAAAATAAATAAAAGGAATCTTCATAGTTTTGAATCTAAATTAGATGACATAAATATATAAGAAGAAAAAAAAAAGTAAAGTTTGTCTGTCAAGTACAAATCAGATGGTATGATGCAGAGACATTTGCTATATATGAGGCGGATGATGGAATCCGCAATTTCCCACATGTCTACACTGAATGAAAAATATATGAAATATGTGTAATATAATCATCAGATGCATACCTAAGTCTGATTTATCAACTAGGACAACGAGTCTACGATCATAATCCCAATTAGTATACTCTTCTTTAAGAGTAGTTAAGCTTTGTGTCCAAATCCAACAATTTGAAGGATTGAGATCATGCTGCTGTTGATCAGTATGAAGTGGAGCATACGAGTAAGCCTGACATCGTGGACACATCCCAAGGCACATAGATGTGCAATTTTCTTCATATGCTGCAGTTACCTTTATACCCGGTCTTCCTGTTTTAATCTTGGTCAAGTTCAAGAACGCCGTGCCATTTCCAGTACAAGATGCTAATTGTCTCCTCTTACAACCTGCCAAGTCTTGTAGGGAAGAATTTCCCTCTCCCGAGTAATCATTGTAGAATCCGGGTAAACATTTGCACACCTCGTCATTGTCATTACCGTTACAGCTAGAAAAGTATCCACATTCATTATATCTTAAACATTTGGTATTTGGCTGCTTCCATCTAACCAATAACTCACCTCCGAACAAATTTTCCACCAGCTGAATCACACCTTTAGAATCGAGAAACAACCTTGTATTGTCATAACGCTTCGTGGAATTTAGTAAACTGAAGTTGGTCAACAAATTATAAACCTCAAAGCTGATATCTTCCAATTCATCAAACTTTGCTTCGAGCTTTCCACACTCTTCGCTCTCCCAATTAATGTGGTCTCGTTTTAAGATGATGAAACGGTTGCCTCCTGTTTGTTCCATCATAAAACTGAAATCCCCACTTCCTGGGTCATCATCCTTTCTCCAACTAGTCAGACTCAAATTCCTATCCATCTTCATTCCTGGTAAGAATGTGTCAGTTGGATTTTCAAAACTCTCCCACAGTTTCACTACCATGTTTTCATCATCATATAACACAAGGTTACCAGAATCCATGAGTTTCATCGTCCTGTTTTTAGGTGAAAAACTAGAAGAGTCTTTGATTTTGGAATTGGAATTAGATGACCAGTACCTTTTTGCATTACCTGATGTGTCTACAACTACAAGATTCCCATTCTCTGCTATTTGGAAAACTCCAGTTGAGTCAACAGCTACAGGATTGTCTCTGTTGGCAACCCACACAACTGTTTGTTTTTGAGGTTGCTGTGACAACTCTTGCATGTGATACCATATACCTAAGTATCTTTGTGAGCCACCATTGTTGCTTGGAGTAAAAAAGCCAAGTTCAAATATTTTTCCATCTGAAACAAGGTTGGTTAAGGTTTCATTGCCTAATATCTTCTGGCTAGTGTTCAAAGTATCTCCTGCTAAACACAGTTGAGAAGAGCATATTAGCAAACAAGAAGTATACAGGTTGAAGCAGAGAAAAACAGTTCTCATGTTACTGGACATGAAACTCTATCAGATTAGATCACTTTGGTTTTAGGCCTTGCATTCATATTTAATGCCATTTCTGGCCATGACCCCACCTCTTCTTCCATAGCAGAATTAATTGGTCATCATCACAGAATAATACATTTTCATTTCAAGTCAAAGTGGTCCTCAGTTTTCCAGTTTTATTAATGCATACATTTTAAAATTAAAATAAAAATTGGGGGAGGGTTTTATTAATTAAACTGATATTAATGTTCTCAAGGAACTCTTATCGCTAAGATAACACCGGAAGTGTCATTGATACATTTACATTAGACAAAATATCCACACACACAAATGCGAGAGCGCACGCGCGCACACACACATACTATGGAGATATTTTTTATTTTATTTTACAACTGCTCCAAAATAATTTGAATTTTGTCCCTTAAAATATGATGGCGAACTCTCTTATGACTGAGTTGACAAGTTATATATGGAAAAAATTATAATATTTATAAATCTTGTACATAATATATACTTTTTATGTACATATAGTGGTTTCAGAACAAAACTAAAACACGTACAAACGTTGAATAATTAGTTGAGTGAGTTTGAAATTTCTTTTAACAAATAAAAAAAAAAAAAACGGTAAAGCTCGTTATAGCGAAAATTTCAATTGTGAACGCATCCCAAACAATGTATGCATTTAGAAGTTATTACTGTAGCATAGTTTCGTTTTTTCATCCCACCATCCATTTTTTCCGCCAAATGAGAATCCAATGTAGTGTTCGTGAAAGTTTCGCAATGTTATTTCTTGCTAGAAATAGCAATGCTTCGTTCAAATCTAGTCTTTTGACATGCTAAAAATTCTTAGAGAAAGTTTGTCGCTCACCTGATTTCTACAAAACTCAATGATTAGTTTCCACAATTGCACATAGAAGATAACAATTTTTTTTTTAGGGGGAAAGATAACCAATTTACTCAAAATAAAATAAAATATAAAATAGCAATGCTAAAAAAATAGTAAGTTAAAATTTTTGTTGTGAATTAAAAGTCAATTTGGGCCAAAGTCTTTGTTCGTCAATATCCACCAGATCACTACTTTCGACAACTTTTCTTCGTTGACTATGCAGTTTTTCTAATCTATTTGGATGGATATATCATACTACTGGCATATAGGGAGCTGTTAGGTCCACGTATGCACAAATTCTTTAGACCATTTAATATTTTTTTTAGGGGAGACCGTTTAATACTCCTTCCCAACTTATAAGATTCTTTGATATTTGGTTTAATTAAATTTTATTGCACTTATTTTCACCATTTTGTGGATTTGATGCCCTATTTTAGGATATGATAATTTTGATTCTTCCATCGTATTTTCTTAACCAAAAATATGACGATATGTTTTAAATGACGAGGTATATGATATGATAATGAAAAATATCATTATTCGTATTTTGAAAAGAAAAAAAAAGCTAAGAAAATATATTAAACGAACGAAAAATGTCCCTCTAACACAAGGCGTATCAGTGAAACAAAGAGTCAAAGTATGTTACAACACAAAACTACTGTAAGCATAATAACAGAAAAACTTAGGAAACTTCCTTTAAACTCATCAAAGGATTCAACCTCCAAGCAAGGTAATCAAAATAAAACAATAGACAACAAACTTTTAACCACCAATACGAATGGATCTTAACATTTTCGCGTAAAGATGTGAGAAGATCAGTCTTTTGATTAAAACTCCTCCCATTCTTGTCCTTCCAGATAGTATATAACACTGATACCCAGATAATATTGAAAGTCAAACGAGAGTTTTTTTGAAAAACCCCTAACCCCCCAAATTGGAGAAGATGGTCAGATAAATTCCTTTGAGGAGCCAAAGCAAAACCTAACCATTTTGAAGTATAATTCCAAAGGACCATAAAAGTCGCATTTGAAAAACAAACGATCTCTGTCTTCCAAACAATTACAATCAATCGAGCAGTGAATATTTGATGCAACAATAATATTTCTCCTAAACAAATTGTCTATTGTTGCAATCCAATTTAATAATACTCGCAAAATAAAAATGTTAACCTTCAGAGGAATCACCTTAAGCCACAAAACATGGTTGCCATCCACATTAAATTCAACATCAGCCGCAGTTAAGTTATTATAAGCACTTTTAACCATATATCGTTGGACGAATGAAGCCTCCAAACCCAACGGTTTGGTACCATAACCTGCAAAACCATATTTGATAGCCGATTGACACATTCCTAGGCCTGACTCAGAGGGTGTGCAACCAGCTATATGGTGTCAGGCCTCATATTTTTGGGCTCACATGTTTCATTCTTATAGTCTAGTGGTTGTCTATATTAATATTAATATAAAATGTTAAATTAGGTTGACAAAATATTCAATTTAGCACAACAGATTGTGTACCTATGAAAGTCCTGAAAGACGTGTGTTCGAGTTCCATCGTCCTCGTTTTAAATTATTAGGAGCTGAATTTTTATATTTTATTCCAATTTTCTTTTATATTTTATTAGTTATAAGAAGGCCTATTTTTTATGTTATCTGCAACGCCCTACTTCTATTAAAGCGATAAAACACGTGAATAATACAATATTCAAGAAATAGACGTTACATCTTCAATAGATTCCAGAACAACATGCATATAAAAATTCCTCAAAAGTCACAGCGGATATAAAACATACATCTCCAAAATATACATGTCAAAAACTCATACATACATCACCAAATGAAATCTCCAAACCCCGACATATGGGTAAAATCTCACAACATAATCAATCCAAAATAAATACAGACCGACAACCTACATCAGAGCATATACTAAGACTCTAAAATAGATAAACAGAGGTAGCTCCCGCTATCCTCGAGCACTTACCAAGCAAGCAACAACTAAACTTGCACTCTGTCTACCCATTTATACAAATAGGTAGGCGGTCCACCATAGACCACTTGGGGTTAGCTTCACATCATCATAACCAAACATAATTAATCATAAACATTCAAGGATTTCATGCATGACACATATACATAATCATCCCTCTTAGAATATTAACATCACATGAATATTATCCCCCATTTCATACACGTCATGCTATCACAATTCTAACATGGCATAGCAAGCATATTAAACCTCTAATCAAGTCATTGTCACAAACTCATCATTTATCAACATCAATCAATGAAAGGATTACTCACCTTATTCTTCATTTAGCCTAATCAACTCAACAAATACAATTCATCATTTCAAAGCATAAGCAAGAAAGTCATCAGCACCAAAAGATCATAAAATCACATTCATATAAGTTACACTTCATTATTTTCACCAAAATAAACATCATCAATTCAAATCATCAAATGTACAAGTATCACCATTAACAACAAACATCAACAAGTACACATCTTCGCCTATTCACCAAATATCACCAAGTGTACAATTCACCAAACTCACCAATGCACATAAATCACCAAAATTCACCAAACACATAATCAAGTATGACGCATTTAACAAACTCATCAAATGTATGTAATGCGCCTATACACGACTTCTACATGGACACGGTACCATTAACTACGACAATGTTGTCAACTCATGATGCAACAAAAAATCATCAACGTCACCACATGGATATAAAATCCATCAACATCGACCATGTATGCATGAATATATGACTCAACACCAAAACATATATTCAACAACACACTCACCAACATTGGATATAATATCCTATATCACCTTCGTTTTGCATACATGCATTCACCAACAATATCACCATCAAAATTAGCATGTATGAATTCACCACTAACAATCAACATTTAACATGTTCAAAAAACAACATAACATAAACATGTTTATCACCAATCATTCATCAAATGATCATCACCAAAACAAATCATATGATTATGACAAGTTCGTATCATTTTACCACTTTCCAAGTTATCCGACAAAACAAATCAAACACGTTTGGAAACCTCAACTAAGTATATACACAAATCACATGAGTGCAGTAGTGTATACATCAACGTTTCATAGGCCAATTCACTAATTTCAAAGTTTGCAAAGTTCGTATCGTTTCACAACTTAACACAATTATGGAAATTGAATCAAAACTAGTCAAACAAACCCTAATGCCTCAACTGAGTATACCCTTAGACTACATATAAGTGCAGTTGAGTATACATGCACGTTTCATCGGCCAAATACGACGAAATCATAGAAATAACAAAGTTCGTCTCTCTTTATTATTTTTCACAAGAATGCCATTTTCAAAGTAAAACAAGCAAAAACTCAATGAAACCACTCAACCATTTTTAGAAATCATGTTGTCAGTATACAATCTTAACCCTACCCCTTTCCTTTCAAAAATCGAGTTTTTCGGAAAATCATGTTCTTGAACCATTTTCAAGCATTATGATACGATTCGCAAAACTAAGTCCAATCCAATTCATTTGATGTTATAAAAGGTTTAGAAATGCAAAATTGTACTTAATTACATAAAAAGAATCAGTTTGGAACCACTTGGATCGACCCCGGATGCTCGGAACACCAAAACAAGAAATGTTGTTACTGAACAGCTCACTCTAAGCGCCAGCTACTCGCTCTAAGCGAGACTTCTCCAGAGAGTTGCTCGCTCTGAGCGCCGGCTGCTCGCTCTAAGCATCAGCTTCCCTGTTCTGTTGAACTCTTACGGGTTTTCACTATTTTCCATCCAAAATCCCCAAATTTGATTCCCCAACACCCAAATTCGACCCCAAAGTTTGTTTATAGGTTTATGCACATAAAAAGGCTCTCAAAAACATATCAAACAAGAAATCAAATATCATTTCATCACAAATCATCAATTCACCTATCTTTCATAAAACTCACAAGAACAACTCAAATTCACATCAAACTCCATAGTTATGAATACCCATGGCATGAATCATCAACAACAACATCTCATAACAACCACAACCTCAATTAACCATGAATTCATCAACAATCTAACACAACAATACCTTACTTCACCAATTTTGAGCAAAACACAAGGTATACACACACACACACACACACACACACACACACACACACACACACACACACACACACACACACACACACACATATATATATATATATATATATCACTAGCATGCAAGTTCTACATCAACAACTTAATTATCATCAAATTTACATACCCAAACATTGCATCAAAATAAGAGCACGAATTTCATCAATTAAATTCACAATTAATCACTTTTCACAAATAAGCACTTTTGAATATAAGTATAAAAGAGATTATAACTACAAGATTATGATAGAACACTATCCCCATTACCTCAATTGAGTACAAACCTAGACTTAGCTTCAATTTAGCTCCTTGAATCTCTACCCCCTTCTTGATCTTCAAGCTCTTCTCTTCTAACCCTTTTTCTCTTCCTCTAGCTCTTTCTCTCTCTCTACCTCTCTCAAATGGTATGTGAAATGAATGTGAAACCCAATTTTTCTCTAAAGACTAGAGTTTATATAGGCTCTACACTAATGGGCTTAACCCTCAAAATGTCTTAATGGGCTTAAAGCTCTCATTAACTACTCACAAAATTTATATTCACTTACGGTTAAAAATAACGAATAATTACTAGCTCTTAGCTAATTACCACAACCCATTAGTTACTTAGTAAAAATAATGGTTCCCACTTGAAACACTAAAAATAATCCTCACAGTGAAATTACTAATTTACCCTTGCTCACACAATGACCAAAATACCCCTAAGTCTAAAATGACTAAAATACCCTTCTAACACCGAATTCCAATAATCCCAACCAAAATATACACATAGGAAATTAATCACACACGAGCACATATAAACACATATAAACATTAATTAAAATAAATCTAACGAAAATCGGGATGTCACATTATCTACCGTTTAAATAGATGATGATTTTTTTTTTAAAATTTTACATTTGTTTACTACAGGCCTCTTTTTATCATTCAAACCTAGCCTCCAATTCGATCGGAACGGCCCTGCACACTCCCTCAATAGCTCCTCCTCTAAAGCAAATAGTCACCTACGCCACTTCCACGCCTCCCTACTAACTAACACCCCACCCCAAAGAATTCATATCTGCAACTGTTATTAATTTATTATTTGTCAACTCAAAAAGTCTACTAAAACTGATATCAAAGGAAGAACCTCCTAACCAAGGGTCCTTCCAAAACAAAGCATTATTCCCATCACCCATTTCTCTAACAACATTATCCAACAACCACCATTCATTCAACACTCCCCCTCCCCTTCTGACAAGGTTCAAGTTCTGCCACTAGATCGATCCTCCCCCTCTCCCAAAACATAACCTACGGCGTCGTCACCATACTTTGAACTTAACACCTTATTCTAGAAACTATCTGTTGGGTATTTGTATTGGCTGCATTGTTACTAAAACAAATATCCTTATATGTGTTGTTGGAACCAATGTTCCAACATGTGGTTAGGCATCTCTGTAAGATGTTGAATACAATGTTTCAACATCCTGGCACGGTTCAGTGTGCCTGGGTTCAGGCCTATTTGTACGCGTGCCCTTTATTGTTTAAGGAAAAAAAAATTTCTTATCTTATTGACCAAGCAACGCGCATATCTTTACAGAATCAGTTGTTGAATATTCCTAATCTAGTGTTTATATTTTAGGAAAGATTTGTATTTGTTTTGGACGATCCTAAAGATGTTCCGACATTTTCGGACTTTCCATATTTGTTTCTGATTTCTGTTTTGCAGATTAGCTGAACCGATCTGCTTTGTTCTGAAGCCCAACTAAGTATTTAGCCCAAACTGCTTCAGTATATAAACAAGACTACAAGACCTAATTGATCATTCAAGCCGTCATTTTAAAAAGTTTAGATTTTTAGGGTTTTGAGTCTACATGTGCTCTACTCTTGTATCATGTTGATGCAAGTTTAGAACCTTTATTGTGAGCCTTTCTTGTATCGTTTGTGATACTTGTTTAGGACTGTGTGTTTAGTTTGATACGCTTGTGTACTACAAAAAAGCTTGTATGCAAGGTGTTAGTTGTTGTGTTTGAAGGTAACTTCACCGCTTGAGTTTGTGTTTAGGTCTGATAGGTCACAGGCTCTGTGATTGACCATATGATTGTGAGATGAGACCTCAGATTTAGGAGTTCCTAGGTTGAAGTCTATACGGATAGGTCCTAGGTCTTTAGTGTAAACGAGGATTTTGCTGAGAGCTATAGAATAAGGACTACATTAGTGATTTTCCTTCCTGGCTTGGTAGCCCCGAGAGTAGGTGTGTTTGTCACTGAACTGGGTCAACAAACTCACTGTGTTCTTTACTTTCTTGTCGTTTATTTCCTTGTTTTTTTATTTCTGTTTATTTCGTGATGTTGGAACATTGAACGAAACATTACAAACGTTGAAACATCTTATAGAACATATTAAAACAAGTGCGCTAGAATTTCAATTGGCATTAGAGCAGGCACCCTGCCTTTTTTTAGGGTGAGCTCTAGGGAAGTTTCATTCTAGCTCTATGGACAAGGAAGGTGGATTTCTAAACAGACCTCCTCTGTCTGATGGCTCAAACTATGATTACTGGAAATCACGCATGAGTGCTTTTCTCAAATCCATTGACATCAAAACTTGGAAGGCAGTTCTGAAAGGTTGGGAACATCCTGTGATACTTGATGTTGATGGTAACATGACAGGTGTTTTGAAACCAGAAGAAGAATGGACTACTGCTGAAGATGAACCGGCTCTTGGAAATTCCAAAGCATTGAATGCTCTGTTCAATGGTGTAGACAAGAACATGTTCAGATTGATCAAACAATGCATTGTGGCTAAGGATGCTTGGGAGATTCTCAAAATTGCACATGAAGGTACTACCGAGGTAAAAAGTGCTAAAATCCAATTTCTTACTACTAAATTTGAGAATCTGAAAATGTTGGAAGATAAGAGCATTCAAGACTATCACTTGAATATTCTAGATATTGCAAATTATTTTAAGTCTTTTGGAGAAAAAAATTCTGATGAAAAACTTGTTAGAAAAATTCTCAGATCTCTACCTAAAAGGTTTGACATGAAAGTTACTGCTATTGAGGAGGTTCAGGATATATCTAGTTTGAAGGTTGATGAATTAATAGGATCCGTGCAAAATTTTGAAATAATTGCCAACAACAAGACTGATAAGAAGGGGAAAGGTATTGCCTTTACATCTAGTATGGATTCTGATGAGACACAAGGAAATCATGAAGATGATGATGATATGTCTGAGTCACTAGCTCTAATTGGGAGACAGTTCAAGAAGATTTTCAAACGATTTGACAGAAGGTCCAGGCCAAATGCTTAGAACATCAGACCCAACATTGACAATCAACCAAGTAAAGAGAAGATGACAAGATCTGATGAAATGAACTCTCATTACAAAGGCGTTCAATGTCATGAATGTGAAGGATATGGCCATATCAGAACAGAATGTGCTACTTTTCTAAAGAAACATATGAAAATTTTAGCTGTCTCATGGTCAGATGGTGATGACTCAGATGACGAGGTGAAAGCTGAATCTGCCAATCATGTCTCTGCCTTAACTGGTAGAATTATCTCAGACACTGAGTCTTGTGAAGAGAAGATGACTTATGATGAGCTTGCTATATCCTACTATGACCTGATTGATAAAAATACTAAATTAACCCAAAGGGTTAAGGAACAGGTAAAAGAGATTGCTCAGCTGCAGGATGAAAGGTTTCATAATCTAGCTCATATCTCAGAACTCAATGATGAGTTATCAAAATTGAACTCTCAACTTGAGCATATGAAGTAACAGGTTGGAATGATGACTGCAGATTCAATGTTTAAACATTCGAAGGAACATCAGATCAAGAATAGACCAAATTCTTGGGTTTGTGATCACTATAAAGGGAAGGCTCACCTTAGACTGTATTGCTTCAAGCTGCATGGTGAGTCAAAGCAATTTCCGCAGAAGCCCTATAAGAAAAGATGGACCCCTAGAAGTATCAATACTGGATTAATTGCTCACACATCTCTAAGAGCATCATCTAAAGAGGACTGGTACTTTGATAATGGTTGTTCAAGACATATGACTGGGGCAGATCAATATCTAGAAGATGTGAGACCTTATGCTACCAGCTATGTTACTTTTGGTGATGGAGCTAAAGGAAAAATTGTAGGAATTAGAAACATGATCAAACATGGTTTGCCAAGACTTGATGATGTGTTGCTAGTTAAAGGATTAACTTACAATTTAATTAGCATAAGTCAGTTGTGTGACCTAGGACTACAAGTAAACTTCACCAAGCCTGAATGTCAGATTTCAGATGAGAAAGGAGAAGTACTAATGAGAGGCACAAGGTCCAAGGACAATTGTTATCTTTGGGTATCTCAGGAAGAGGCATTTATCTCAACCTGTCTTTTGAGCAAAGAAGAAAAGATCAAGTTGTGGCATCAAAGGTTGGGTCATCTACATCTGAAAGGGGTGAAGAAAGCCTTATCTTCAGAAGCTATTAGAGGTCTACCTGATCTAAAGATTGTTGAAGGCAGTATATGTGGTGAATGTCAGATTGGCAAACAAACACGGATGTCCCACCCAAGGTTGGAACATCAAGTAACCTCTAAAGTCCTTGAACTTTTGCACATGGATCTAATGGGTCCTATGCAAGTTGAGAGCATTGATGGAAAAATGTATGTTCTTGTTGTTGTTGATGACTTCTCAAGATTCACTTGGATGAACTTTATTAGAGAAAAATCAGACACTTTTGATGTTTTTAAAGATATGGGCACACAACTACAAAGAGAAAAGAACTGTGGCATTGTGAGAATTCGGAGTGATCATGGAACTGAATTTAAGAATGCTAAATTTGATGAATATTGCTTAGGTGAGAGAATCAAACATGAATTCTCATCTCCTATAACACCTCAGCAAAATGGTGTTGTGGAAAGAAAAAACAGAACTCTCAAAGAATCTGCCAGAGTCATACTTCATGCAAAACACTTACCTTATCGTTTTTGGGTTGAAGCCATGAACACAACATGTCATATTTACAATAGGGTTACCCTAAGAACTGGAACCACAAAAACTCTCTATGAGTTATGGAAGGGAAGAAAACCTACTGTCAAATATTTCGATGTGTTTGGTAGTAAGTTCTATATCTTGTCTGATAGAGACTACATAAGGAAGATAGATCTTAAGAGTGATGAAGGAATTTTTCTTGGTTACTCCACAAACAACAGAGCCTATAGAGTTTTTAATTCCAAAACTGAAACTGTGATGGAATCTATTAATGTAGTGATATATGATGTGCCTAAAGAAAAAGTTCCTGATGTTGATTTTGATGTTGGAACATCTGTTCAGGAAATAAATGCACCTATCCAGATGAATGAATCTGAACCTGAGAAAGAAGAAATTGAAGAAACTGAGCAAGATCAGATGTCCACTACTAAAGGTCCCTCTATAAGAGTTCAGAAGAATCATCCTCAAGACCTAATCATTGGGAATCCTGATCAAGGAATCACCACCAGAAGATCAGTTGGAGTCATTTCCAACTCTTGCTTTGTGTCTAAGATTGAACCAAGGAATGTCAAAGAAGCCTTGACTGATGAGTTCTGGATTGAAGCAATGCAAGAAGAACTGAATCAATTCAAAAGAAGTGAAGTGTGGGATTTAGTTCCAAGACCTGAAGGTATGAATGTGATAGGTACCAAATGGATCTATAAGAACAAGTCTGATGAACATGGAATGTGACCAGAAATAAGGCAAGACTAGTAGCTCAGGGTTACACTCAGGTAGAAGGCTTGGACTTGGATGAAACTTTTGCCTCTGTTGCTAGGTTGGAATCTATAAGATTGTTACTACGTGTGTCTTGTATACTCAAATTCAAACTGTTCCAGATGGATGTAAAGAGTGCCTTTCTAAATGGCTACTTGAATGAAGAAGTCTATGTTGAATAACCTAAAGGATTTGTTGATCCTAGTTTTCCCAATCATGTCTACAGATTGAAGAAAGCTCTGTATGGTTTAAAGCAGGCACCCAGAGCTTGGTATGAGAGACTCACTCAGTTTCTTGTTAATCAAGGATATAGGAAAGGAGGAACAGACAAGACCTTATTTGTGAAAGATGATAATGGAAGACTGATGATTGCCCAGATATATGTTGATGACATTGTTTTTGGTGGGATGTCGAACATGATGGTTCAACATTTCATTCAACAGATGCAGTCTGAGTTTGAGATGAGCTTAGTTGGTGAGCTGACCTATTTTCTTGGTCTACAAGTTAAACAAATGGAGGATACTATCTTTATTTCCCAGAGTAAATATGCCAAGAACATTGTGAAGAAATTTGACTTGGATAATGGTGGTCACAAGAGAACTCTAGCTGCCACTCACTTGAAGCTAACAAAGGATGAAAGTGGTATATCTGTTGATCAAAGCATGTACAAAAGCATGATTGGGAGTTTATTATATCTTATTGCAAGCAGACCAGATATCACCTTTGCTGTAGGTGTGTGTGCAAGGTACCAAGCTGAACCAAATATCAGTCATCTTACTTAAGTGAAAAGGATACTTAAGTACATCAATAGCACAAGTGTTTATGGGATCTTATACTCATACAGTGAAAACGCTAAGCTGATAAGGTACTGTGATGTTGATTGGGCAGGAAGTGATGATGACAGATAAAGTACCTCTAGAGGATGTTTCTTTCTAGGAAATAATCTAATTTCCTGGATTAGTAAGAAACAGAATTGTGTGTCCCTATCTACTGCTGAAGCTGAATACATAGCAGCTGGAAGTAGTTGTTCTCAACTTGTTTGGATGAAGCAGATGCTGAAGGAGTATAATGTGGAACAAGATGTTCTAACCTTATATTGTGACAACCTAAATGCTATCAATATTTTCAAGAACCCTATTCAACATAGCAGAACAAAGCACATTGATATTCGACATCATTCCTCTGAGATCTTGTTGAAGAAAAGGTTATGACACTTGAACATGTTGACACAGAGGAGCAACTGGCAGACATTTTCACCAAGGCCTTAGATGCTAAACAATTTGAAAAACTAAGGGGCAAGTTGGGAATTTTCCTGCATGAGGAGGCTTGATCATCTGTGTTGTGAGACGTGCTATCAATTTTCTCCTATTTGCACGTCTTTGAATTGTGGGGTATACATGCAATGAAGTACTCCTGAAGTCCTCCACCTTTCTGTGTTGGCATATTTTGTGGCTAAAAAGGGGGAGAAAAATGGTAATCTATACTCTCTGTATGCCTGTGTATGTCTGCATTTATTTTGCAGCTATGTTTGCTTTTTCTGTTGTTGTAACTATTTCAGGTTTTGTGTAGATGTTATCACTGAGGTTGCAACATCTTGTTGCTTGATGTTCTTAATGATGATCTGAGAATCTGTTCTCGGTATTTTTTTATGTACATGTTTCCTGCTGATGTGCTATAGAATAATGGAACATGTCTCTGTGTATGACTTTTAAAAGTCTAGGTGATTCAGTGTGACCTTGATAGGTCTACTAGCTTGTTTGCTAGTTGGTGAGTATTACCTGAAGATTTGGATGAATTGGTTGAATCAGCCCTGAAGTTTTCCTATATTCTATGCGTTAAGATTTTTGGCTTTCAAGATTCTTATTGTGCATGTGTTCAGGGGGAGTAATGGAATATTCCTGTAAGTAGTCACTCATAGGTTCTTATATTCAGGGGGGTGATACTTCTATGTGTGCTTGTGCTAGTTCAAGCTGGTTGACAAGCTGTTGAGTCAGATGTTTAGACATCTATGTCTGTCACTTGTAAGTATGAGAATTTATTTTTCCTTTGCTTCTATATGTGGTTGGTGACAGTACTCTATAGACATCCATGTATGTCACTTGTAAGTGTGAGAATTTATTTTTCCCGTGCTTTTATGGTTGGTTGGTAACAGTACTCAGTAGGTATGAGAAATTTATGTTTCATTGCCTGTATGTGTGGCAGGTACTCCTTTCTGATGTTGTGAAGGATGTTGGAACATCCAATGTGTGGGAATTCATTTTCCCTGTTTGTAGCATATGAATTTATTTCTATGTGATACTTCTATGTGTGCTTGTGCTAGTTCAAGCTGGTTGACAGGCTGTTGAGTCAGATGTTTAGACATCCATGTCTGTCACTTGTAAGTATGAGAATTTATTTTTCCTTTGCTTCTATATGTGGTTGGTGACAGTACTCTGTAGACATCCATGTCTGTCACTTGTAAGTGTTGGAATTTATTTTTCCCGTGCTTCTATGGTTGGTTGGTGACAGTACTCTGTAGGTATGGGAAATTTATTTTCCCTTGCCTCTATGTGTGGCAGGTACTCCTGTCTGATGTTGTGAAGGATACTGGGACATCCAATGTGTGGGAATTTATTTTCCCTGTTTGTAGCATAGGAATTTATTTTTCCTCTGCTCTTGAGAGAGTTTATTTCTCTCTATTTATGTGTGGGAATTTATTTTTCCCTGTCTGTAGCTTAGGAATTTATTTTTCCTCTGCTCTTGTGAGACTATGCTATTTATCTGATCCACTGCTGCATGTCTCTGATAAGTGTAATACCTCTACAGCTGAAGCTGTGATTGGAGATTATGTGAGGTATTCTTGTATGCACATTTCTGACATCTATTTAGTGATACTGTCATGCTAGTCCTTCTTATTGAATATGTGTTCGTGATGATTTGAGGAATTGTATCTAAGGTATCCCTTTAGGTTGTGTGTGCTAGCTGTTTCTTCATAGGTATGTGTTCATGCTCTTGGAGAAATGGTTGTCTTCTGTATCCCTCTATATTATTTGTATTTTGCCTTAATTTGTTTTAGCCAAAAATTTGCCAAAGGAGGAGATTGTTGGGTATTTGTATTGGATGAATTGTTGCTAAAACAAATATCCTTGTATGTATTGTTGGAACCAATGTTCCAACATGTGGTTAGGCATCTCTGTAAGATGTTGAATACGATGTTTCAACATCCTGGCACGGCTCAGTGTGCCTGGGTTCATGCCTATTTGTACGTGCGCCCTTTATTGTTTAAGGAAACAATATATCCTTATCTTATTGACCAAACAACGCGCATATCTTTACAGAATCAGTTGTGGAATATTCGTAATGTAGTGTTTATATTTTAGGAAATATTTGTATTTGTTTTGGACGATCCTAAAGATGTTCCGACATTTTAGGACTTTCCATATTTGTTTCTGATTTCTGTTTTGCAGACTAGCTGAACCGATAGGCTTTGTTCTAAAGCCCAACTAACTATTTGGCCTAAGCTGCTTCAGTATATAAACAAGGCTTCAAGATATAATTGATCATTCAAGCCGTCATTCTAAAAAGTTTAGATTTTTAGGGTTTTGAGTCTACATGTGCTTTACTCTTGTTTCATGTTGATGCAAATTTAGAACCTTTATTGTGAGCCTTTCTTGTATCGTCTGTGATACTTGTTTAGGACTGTGTGTTGAGTTTGATACTCTTGTGTACTACACCAAAGCTTGTAAGCAAGGTGTTAGTTGTTGTGTTTGAAGGTAACTTCACCGTTTGAGTTTGTATTTAGGTCTGATAGGTCACATGGGTTGCGACTGACCATAGGATAGTGAGATGGGATCTCAGATCTAGAAGTTCCTAGGTTGAAGTCTATACGGGTATGTCCTAGGAATTTAGTGTAAACGAGGAGTTTGCTGAGAGCTATAGAATAATGACTACACTAGTGGATTTCTTTCCTGGCTTGGTAGCCCCCAGAGTAAATGTGTTTGTCACCGAACTGGGTCAACAAACTCACTGTGTTCTTTACTTTCTTGTCGTTTATTTTCTTGTTTTTTTTAGTTATGCTTATTTCGTGATGTTTGAACATTGAACGAAACATTACAAACGTTGAAACATCTTACAGAACATTTAAAAACAAGTGCGCTAGAATTTCAATATCCCTTTCCTCCAATACCATCCACACCCACTTATGTAGGAAAGCTAAATTGAATTCATTCAGCCTCCTAACCCGCATCCTCCATTCTCTCTTTCCAAACAAATAGTGTCCCATTTAATCCAAGACATTTTCCTAAAATTCTCACACCCCGCCCCCCCC
>Ga0228710_1004088_pt1 | contig 23041 bp, 8 predicted proteins | sample MedpolnodulmetaG_FD_177995 | JGI IMG/M metagenome (GOLD analysis project Ga0228710, IMG submission 177995) | Root nodule microbial communities from Medicago polymorpha collected in Santa Monica, California, United States - pink nodules | ecosystem: Host-associated > Plants > Roots > Nodule...
TTCGTCATCTAAGTGCGATGTTGTGTTGTTCGTCGTCTTGTGCGACGTTTGATTTCGCGTCTTATCGCGGTGTTCGTTTATTTCCTATTGAAAGATTGGCATCAGTCAATTACAAATTCAACCAATGATTTGGGCATCAACGTTGAAGACCCGGAAGCATGTGAATTTCGGTGACTTGGGTTTTATCATATTATTTGTAGGCATTTTGCAGTTTTATGCTATTAACTTGGGTGCTGCGAGTTTGTTTGCAGATTCATCCTTTACGTTTTTAGCGATGTTTGTATCTGATGTAATCTATCGATTTGAATGAATGAATATAGTTTTATTTTTGTCAAAAAAAAAAATACTATAGGTACGACATCACGTGTTTTTTTAAATAAAAAAAAAGTACGACATCACGTTGAATTAATATGTATTTTTCTTTTTTCATGAAATCATCTAAAAATAAATTATATTTATATTTTGTTTTGCTTCCATCTATTTTTTTTTTTTACTATATGTTGAATCATAATTAAATGACTTTGAAATATTGGTTGTTGAGTTTTGACGTAAGCTTAATGATTTAAAGTACTCATGATTGGGCTTTTTGCCCTATAATTCATAAAAACAAAAGCTATGGAATATAATGAAACAAAAAGAAAAACCAATTCTAAAAAAGTTATAATAAATTAAAGTTAGTGGCAACAGAAGCTCTTGATCTCGGTTGAAAGTTCAATATTCTGTGTTGTATAAAAGAAGTTTAAAAACCAAACGATACTAAATGATTGAATTCAAATGGTTAACAAGCTTTATAAAAAGTGAATTATGGAGAATGTGAGTTTGATTAAGACTGATATAATTATTGATCAAATTTATTTATCTTTGGACGAACTCATCTGAATTATTTGACCCTCTTCATTTAAGAATCGAATGGTAATATCAAAATTAAATAAATAAAAGAAGTTTAAAAACAAGAACTAAAAATAAAATCATGAAGAAAAAAGATCAAAAATTTTGTTAGAGCATTATTTAAACAATTAAAAGTGACAACTTTTGCAAAAAAAAATTATGTATTTATAAGTTTTACACGTGTTTAATTTAGCATGATCCAATTCTTATAATAAGATGACTTATATTTTCACGATAAAATTTCTTATAATAAATTCTTTAAATAACACTTCTAGAACACACTTATTAGCATGATCCAATTCTAAGAGTCCACGAAAAAACTATTAAGTAGGTGTTTGAATCCGATATTGAATTGCAAATTTCGCATTCCAAAGCTTGGGATCTTGATTTGGTTCTATAAAAAAAGCACACAGTTTCACGTTGTGTTCAATCATAGTTGTTGATATGAGATCAGACGTTGATATGAGATCAGACGGTCAAGATTACACATAAGTTTTATGATCTTAACCATTGGATCAAATTGAACGCTGTGTTTAATCACAATCGTTGATATAAGATAGGACGGTCAAGATTACACATCCGTTTTATAAATTCTAATAAAAAAAAATTAAGTATTTAATTTACAATATAATTTTTTTTCTTTTACATTTGTCAATCGATGGAAATTATTACTTTTTTTGACAAATTTAATAATTTTAAAATGGAAATTCTTTGACAAATATAATAACTTTAAATGATAAAATAATGACATTTGTTTTATCATTTAAAATACTTTATTAGTAATTCCATAAGGTAATTATTCTAATCATAATACTTCTAAATCACACATGTATTTTTATTATGATTTGTAAAAATTTAAATTAAACTCAAACCTTAAACCCCCAATATGAGGTTTTTTTTTTTTTTTAGATAAATGAGATGACAAAGTTATCATAAACTCATACACACAAATTGGAGCTAACGAGGTTCGAATCCCGATCATGACGTCCGGCCTAACAATTTTGGTATTTTTGTCAGTTGAACTAGGACTTATGAGATTTTACTATATAGGATGATTAGAAAAAATATCTCTTATAATTAGTATTGGGTGTCTTATTAATCAATCAATAAATTAATATAAAATAATCATATAAAAAATAAAGTAAAGAACTGCAAGAAATCTTAGAAAAGGCACTTGCTTTCTACACTCTCATACTCCTAAAAATTTACTAAATGTAAATAACGAGTTAACTCATCTCACAAGCAAACAATTTTCATACATCACAAAGTAAAGGCAAACGAGTTAACTCAATCTTCTCTGCTTCATCATTCATACTCCATAATTTTCCATAACCCATCAAAATTCAACAATGACCCATTTATTGAATCAACCTAAACATCATCATTCTTCATTTCAAGAAGCTTTTTCTGTAGTAACTGATGTTTACAGAAGGTGCAAAGATAGTGCATAGAAACTGTTTGATGAAATTCCTCAACCATGTTTAGCACACAAAACCCATTTCTCTACTTTTGTTTCACCATTGATTCCTTCATTATCACTCCAACATAACCCTTTAACCATGTTACTACTCATAGAAAGCTGAAAACTTTTTCTATGGTTAACCAAAATGTACCTTCTAACATCCTCTGGTAACATCAGTGTGTATCTATCTACACACTTCACTTGTTCAACCAATGAATGACCTGTTGAATTTGATCTCAAAAGTTTCAATTTTGATGGATGCCCATCATCATAATTGATACTTTCGCCTTTGTTCGCATCAGAGTTGATTTGGTTTGGGTTTTGGTTTTGGTCATTGGAAGTATTATTGAGAGTGATTTCGGGCACGGTTTCGGAATTTTCTTCACATGTTTGGTCATTGTTGTTGAAATTGGCTGGGATGGTCATTGCAACTTGACAAGAATCTTGGTTAAGATTTGCGCGACAAACGGGACAAGTGATATGAGAAGCTAACCATGAATCAATGCATTGAGGATGAAAAACATGGTTGCATTTAGGTAGTAATCTTAAGGTGTCTTGTTCTTTAAAATCTGTTAAACAAACTGCACATTCCAATGGTCCTTTATCTGTTTTAACCTCTTTGATTGTTGAGTAAAAAAGGATAGGGAAAGTGTTTAGGAGTTCTTTGTTTATACCTTGTGAACATGAACATGGACAATCCGTTGGGTTGGTTCTTGTGACGACAATGCGCGATTCAACGCAGTTTCGGATGTAGAAAAATACAATTCCTAAGAAAAAAAGTAGACAAAGTACAGCACCAGCTGTGATTGCAAAGGAAGGATTCCATCTATGATGAGAGATATCAGTAGGAACAGGTTCCATGGAAGCTTGTGATTCAACATGGTTTATGAATAGAAGAAAGAGGAAAGGAGTTATAGTTGTGAGGGAAGTAAAGTAAGAGGTTTTGAGGTGAAAATTAAGCATGTTTGTTTGTGAAAGTTGAAAAGGTTGGAGAGTGATGTGAGATGAGTAGTGTAGTGGAGTTGTTTTTTAGAGAGAGGAATATGAAGAGAGAAAAGAAGAGGATTGATTGTTATAAAGGAGAGAGGGAGAGGAAAGGAAGTAAGATGGGAAGTTCCATTTGTTGCTTGAAGAACAAGGATTTGGTTTAGTGGAGAAAAGGTTGAAGGATGAACGGTGAAGAGTGAAGTGTGAAGTGAACACTCCTTTTTATGCTCCTTTTTGATTAATTCCAAGGGACTAGAAATATAGTAGAAATTTTGGAAGACATGTTAATTAATTAAAATATTAAAATAACAAATCATAAGTGACATTAGTTAGAATGGAGTTTTTTTTATTATTTTTTAATATATATAAATGCATGTTTGGTCTGCAAAAGGGACAAGTCATAAATAAGCATAACCTCAATCAAAATTATTTTTGGGCACACATAAATTAAAAGAGAAATAAATAAGATGAAAACAAAGTAGGCATGGCAATAGGGCAGAGCGGTGACGGATTTTACCTTCTTTGTCTCACATCCTACTCTTATATACCTATATGTTACTTTAGTCGTACTCAACGGGGATAATAAATCGAAACTCATCCCTGTCCCCAACGGATTTAGGTATCCCCGTATCATCTCCATCCCTCAATGCATGATTTTTTTAAATAAAAATAGAAGTATTTTTCACCTACGGGCACAATATTGTAATACATTGTCTATCAAAGAGATGACGATGATTGATGGCTATGGTGATGAAGAAGGGAGGTGTGATATGTGGAAGGAGAAGAAAGAGCGACCGGATAAGTGAAATGATTTAGGATTTGAATTTCTATTTATATAGAATGGGGTAGAAATTGATTTTCTACATTTAGGACGGTTTTGAACGTGAGTTTGGGGTGGGCACCTATATCCCTCTTATGTGTTTTGAAATCGAGGAAAACCGAAACTCACACCCAAACCCAGTAAAAACAGGATTACTATGCGTTTGTCTATGTGTTTGATGATTTTTTTTTTTGGAGTTTTTGATTATTTTTTTATAGAAAAGGATAACTATGTTGTTATTTTATAACATAAATGACTAAATCGTGACAAAAAAAAGATAAAAAACAAAAATATTACTTAAAATTAAGTTAAATAACTAAATGTGTAATTTTGCCAAAGTAGTTTGTAGTTTAAAAGTTACGACTTCATTTAATAAAGTTGCAAAATTAAAGTGTTCGGTTGTGCATTTTCAGTTTTCACGATTCAATGTCGTTCTTATACTACACGTTTTCTCTTAGAAGTGGAAGAAAGCTGGTTTTGGTGGTTTCCCATGAATGTCTGCTTTTCTCATTCCCTAGAATTCTTTCAACAAAACTATAGACGTCGACGACACAAATCTTGAGTTATTTCCTCCGTTTTTAAATATAAACAAAATTTATTTTTTAGATTCATTCAATTAAGATATGTGGTTCATATTAAGAACCATATACATCATTAACTGAATGAACCTAAAAGATTAATTTTGCTTATATTTAAAAACAGAGAGAGTACTTCCATTCAAGCCCCTTTTCCTTTTAATATTATTTTATTTTTGAATATTATTTTTACGTTTTTTCCGTATTATTATACATATTTGCTTTTACCCTAAAACATGGTAGTAAGATGTACTTATGACCAAAAAAATAGTGTATTATATATCTTGTACAAATAAAAAGATGTATTATAAAAATGAGGTGAAAAAATAAATGTGTTATAAAATGGAAAAAATTGAAAATATTAGTAACTTGTAAAGGTGAAGGTACAAATGAACGTAGAAGATTGTTTTTTTGACATTCATTGTGTCTTAGTAACACAAGTAAATGACCAAAAAATTAAGCGACAGTTAATTGCCGGCGTGTTTTTTAGTTATAAGCCAGCAGTAGTTAACTACCACGGAAGGTATTTTAGTATTTTACTTGTGGTTTTAGGAAGTATTGAAAGTCAAAAAGCAATTGACATAAATGTATAGGTAAAGGGTAAAATTTCCTTAATAGTAACAGGCTTATTTGATTAAATCGACCGGCCTTTAATAGTAACAGGCTTATTGTGATGGAGAATGATTTAAAAAAAAAAAAAAAAACGATGGCTAATGATTGGAACCTGAGAAAAAAGTAGTAAAAATAATGCGCAGAATAAAAGATGCAGTAGCAAGATCTACAAGCAACGTTATTTATGTTTTTGAAAAGTAATGTAAAACATGGACAAGTAATCCATTTTATTCTCTTTCTATTTTCAGCATAAGAAAACAAATGCAATTACAAACATTATATTTTCTAAAATATAAAGTAAAAACACTTTTCAAGGTCATTTTAGTTGAAGAAGACAGGGTAAAGTAAAGGAGGAAGTTGGAAGAAAATAATACCAATGAATGAAAATAGAAGGAATGAAAATGATATGATAGTTTATTTTGTTCGTATGCAAAGTGAAAGAAAAACTCTTAATTGATCGGTCAGTCTCTTAATATAATTGATTGTTGTAAAATGATCTCATAACTAAAAAACATTTTAAAGTGATTTCTTAAATTTTTTTGTCATTATTGATTTTGATCTCTTCCGTCAGTTTTTAATCTTAAATGTCCATGCGTGAACATTGTAGATAATCCACAATATACCTTATGAAATGTTTTAATTTAAACTTTTTGATCTTTTATTTAAAGAGAGGATCGTTGGATCGTGCAGATCATCTTGTAGTGTACCACGAAAAATAAATATTTTTTCTTTTCTTCATCTTCTTCCTCCCATTTCTTTGTCATCTTCAAACTAATCTTCATAAAAAACTCAGAAAAACAAAAAACAAAAAAAAAGCATAGATTCAACATGAAAACTTCTCATCATCATCATTAAACCACTGCCATTAACAGCACCTAATATCATCATACTCATAAATTTTCAAACAACAACAACATGTAAGATTGAAATAAACTTAAACATTCAAAATCTAATACCGCAAACAAAATCGAAAACTAATGCGCATACAAACTGTTGAATTAAAATGAGTTTTTTACAATGTTTATGAAGTTTGGATGATAACAAAGTATAAAAAGAATAATTGGATATGTTAATGTATGTTCAAGTATGAAGGACCATAGATTAAAATCCAAAGTCTTAAATCAATGTTTTGGTTTTGAAAGTACAAGTTTCTGAACATATAGAAGAGCATTTGAAACTTTTGTCGATTAAATATTTAGACCCAAAGAGAGTGATCAAATAAAGAAAATCATTTTATGATAAATAGATCTAGGATGTGGTATATCCACAATATATGTGATCGGACAAGTTGATAATTAGTCTAGTGGTGAAAATAATGTAATTACTTTTTTGAAAAAGGAAAATAATGTAATTACTAATTAGGATAACTTGTGTACGCTGTGAACAACTAAAATAGAATAAAAATCCGTGATGATAAATAAATTCCTAAACGCAACATTCAAGCAATCATGTCCATCATGGAATTTTCTCGGATTAACAACCCTTTATCAAGCATGATGTATAATTCTTCAACAATCAATTTCTCCTTAATAAGTAAGGATTGATTTATTGAATGGTGCTTGTTTCAATCCATCTTGGTTTTGTTTTATTTAATGTTTTGGTTTGTATGTTATCAATGAAGGATCTAGTTTTGATATAGGGAGCTAGAAGAAGCAATATTTCTAAAAGCATAAAGGGAAAAAGGCAGTGGTTTGAATATGTTTAAAGAATGTATGGAGGTTATACCATGTGTAATACAACAATCATTCGAAGGAAATATATACATGGGAAACCAAAATCCAATAAGTTAAGCAAAATCCAATATGTTCCCCTTAGCCAAATCTTATGTTGGGTTTTCATGTTAGGATTTTTTCCATTCCGTTTGGCATTATTCTTTCAACCAAGGTTGTCAAAATCGGGACTTTATTTCAGGTCGAAAGGGAATAGTAAAATCGAGACTCATAAAATCGACGAAGTTTACTCAAGGACTTTTGTAGAATCGATATAAGAAATTGTAAAATCGCAATCAAAATCGATGGATTTTACCAAAAAATAATAATACTAAATATATGTTATAAATGGTATATAGTCATAAATGACTTAATTTATAAGAAATCGTAAAATCGCAATCAAAATCGATGAATTTTGCCTATTTTACGATTCTATTATGGATTTAGGTCGTTGAAGGTGAACAAAATCGCAAAATCCTAAATTTTAGGATTTAAGTCGGAATTTTGACAACAATTTCAACTATTACATAATGCAGCAACAACATGTAAACATCCAAAATAAACAAAAAAGAACCTTAAAATTTAAAATAAAGAAAGTTATAGATACGTAAGGAAGATAAGTAAGATATAATATATTATTACAATCTTCAATCATTACGGGCAGAAAAGGCTTTCTATCAAGCATTTCTTCTGATGCTTGGACTTAGGGATCAATCTTACAACTTAATCTCTTTTCTTATGGTGCTTGTTAGGTTGGTTACAAATGAAAGTTCTTCATTTCCAATTAACTCCCTGGTAATAACCTTGAGCCTAGTAATCTCTTTCATATTCCGATATTGGTTGTATTTGGTATTTTCTATCTGCTCACAAGAGCTACTTGGCATTTCCAACCTAACATTACAAAGTTTTAATCATGCTAATGAGAATTTTCGTAACTAATACTGAACAGATGATAATGCACTAAATCGATGTAATTATTTCAACCACACTACTATAGATGTTCATAAAGAAATAGGTGAAGAAAGAAAAGATCATAGTGTGTTGGATTTTCTAATGATGAAAACAATACTTCATGTAATATAGAGAATTTGGTAGTGGTACTTAAAACGGGATGAATCCCGAAAAAAGAAAGTATAATAAATTTAAATTAAAAAGTGATTTGTAAGTTAGTAGACTTTTTAGAGAAAAACATATTGAAATCCTATGTTTATTGTTTTTTTTTTAATTCCACATTTTTAGGGTTTTGCCATATGCCAATTTGCACTGGACAATAAAAAAATAGTAAAATAGAAAACATAAAAAATAGAGATGAAGAGTATTGAACAATATGAGTTATTTGTTGTTAAGATTATAGATATGCCTTTTATTTTTATGAGCCAACTTGTAAGAAAAGAATAGTAAAGCCAACCTATACAATTTAGATTCTCATGACCTTAATTTATACTTTTTGCTATATTTTTCTCATTAGTTTTTTTTGTTGTTCTAAGAAATAAATAGTAATGGCAACGAATATGACTTTTACTTTGATAGTATATATAGAGCTTTTACTTTTGCCAAGACATTATTTTCATGTAAAAAAAAATAAAATTATAGGGCTTTTTGTAACGCCCTAAAACCCCAAAATGTATTTTTCTAAAATAAAATACAAACAATAATAAATCATACAAGAGTGTCACACATCTTCTTCAATTCAAAAATACTTCATCTAAATTTTAAACGTCGCAGCGGAATAATTTTCAAAATATCAAAGAAATATGGGTTAAATAAGTTTTTCGTTCCTATAAATATTACGAATTTTGATTTTAGTCCCTATAAAATTAAACTGAATGTTTTCATCATCACAAAATTTTTTATTTTGTTTTTCGTCCTTAATAGATATAATTTTGAAGTATTTTTGACATTTTTTGAACATAATATGAATATATAAATGTCGAATATAATAAACGGACATAACATGGATGCAATTTGAACATAAAAGAGTTATAATTTTGCCATTTATATGAACATAAAATGGCCATTAAGGACGAAAAACAAAATAAATTTTTTTGTGAGGATGAAAACATTTAGTTTAATTTTTTAGGGACTAAAATCAAAATTCTCTATATTTATAAGGACGAAAAACTTATTTAACCCAAGAAATATTCACATTTTTAATTCTACTTCAAAACTGAATTCAAAAGAATTCTAAAATCTAATCTAAAATAAAATAAATCTACAATCCCTAGTGTCACAGATCAGAGCATCGACTCAATAAAGACTTCAAAAAACGATAAGTAAACGAGAAGACTTCAAAGTCATCCTCAGAGACTCACTGCTACTAAACTTCCTGCAAATCTACACCACAAGGGCGTAGGCGCCCAACCCGCCACTAGAGGGTGAGAATATATCTAACATAAGAAATGCATAAACACATGTATAGATCCAGATAAAAAAACACTTCAATTACATTTAGGCATGTATACATCAGAATCAAATAATAGTGACATTTGAACATATACATTCATTTAACAAAACCAATAGGAATCAATCAACATCTTATAATGACATGTAAGCATAGACAACAGTTAAGAGTATTGAATAAACATTTAGCAAAATATAGACTATTCACACATAATCATATAGAAACACATCATTGAATACCACTTCTTTAAATATTTACACTTCTTTAAATAACACATCTTTTAATCACACATCTTTAAATAGACTGCACATCTTTTAATCACACATATTCAAATAGATTTGCAGTTATGCATCCAATGTCCCTAACTCGACTCTATATGCATGTGGTACTACTGGTTTTGGATATCAGAGATATGTTACTAATTTATCCCCATCTTTAAATCACATCTTTAAATCGGACTGACTATGAATGCATGAAAAACAAGTAATGACTCAACATATGCACATCTTTATATGACTCGACACTTACAAATCTTTAGATAACACATCTTTAAATCACACATCATCAAATAACACATCATTAAATCAAACATCTTCAAATATCACATCTTTAAATCACACATCTTCAAATAGCACTCTTTATATAATACATCTTTAAATCACACATCTTTATATCAACACAACTTCAAATAACACTTCTTTGTATACACATCTTAAATTAACACATCAATTAATTAATTATGCAGATATCGTTGAAAACAATAAAATCTACTCAATTCATAATAGTAACCCTTTTGAACCAATTTCACAAATTAGAATCAAATGTCAAAATACTAATCACAAATGGCAGAAAAGGGCAACATGAAAATCAAAATGAATTAATCATACTTTGGGGCTTTCTAAGCTAAGGATCAAAATCTAGCCTGAAAGTCCTACTAAAGCATCAAAGTAAAGATGATCGATAAGCATATTTTCTAATAGGGAAATAGGGAAATGCTAACCGGTGCTCCCGGGTACTGGTTAAGGATACTAAAAAGGGAAATTATATAGTAATTATTGCATTGAAAACTGTGTAATTAATCCATAAATAAGTCAACAAAGTTTCCTTTTATGATAATAAATTCCTTTTTTTGTATGCTTAACCAGTGCCCCGGGGGCACCGGTTAACATGACCCTTTCTAATATGTTATATTAACTTGCTAACATGCCTCACGCTGTTATAGTACTTTAGCCTAAAACAATTCTTATAAAATCATACACTAAATTCAAACTCTTATAATCACTATGTTTTCCGTATCAAGTTTCATAACACAAATACTCCTACAATCTTCTAGACAAAATTTGCAAGCTCTAATCATTAAGGCACCAAACTTCCAAAACAGAGTGAACAGAACTAAACAAGAGATATAAAAATCTGGATTGCAATATGACATGTCACGGCAAAACAAACTAGCAGTATCATGATAAAGTTAATTCATGAGTCTAATGGTATCAAACGAAACTATATTAATATCTTATTATAATAAAATAATAACACTCAATTCACAAAATCATGAATTTAGCACATCAAAAATCATGGATTTAGAGATAATCATATACCCAAAATCATAGCAATATTATAGAACACGAATTTAACATGTGATTATCAAAGATAATGAAAAACAATGGATAACCAAACCCTTCACTACCCATATATTCATACAACCCTTATGGTGAATAGAGACTCATCCTTTATCTAGGTTTGTTACTAATCTGTTCATATTACTATTAGTACCTCTAGATGTTGTTACTATTCTTGTTGTAACTACACCACCTTGCTATTCCGTCTCCTTAAATCATTAAAACACTATTCAACTCATTAATTACACCTCTTTTCTACCCAATTTTACTAATTCACCTCCGTTCATACTCTACTTTCTTATAATCTCTAAAAACTCTATTTTCTTTCTAAACATTATTTTCTCTTAACTCTTTAACCGACTAACCAATCCATCTACATTCTCCTTATCTATTCTTCCAATAAATACGAATATTTAAATTAATACTATCTAACAACCAATACTGGTAATAATAATAGTATTAATATTATTTAATAATAGTACTAATAAATTAATATTTAAAATTTGGGATGTTACACTTTTACTTTTGCCAAAACATTCTTTTCAATTACGTAACGTGTAAATCCACCGATAACCCCTTCGTTGATAAGAAGCTATCTCCCAATTACCCACTAAATGCTGCCTTCCTTGCCTTAGCAATTTCTCAGTTAATAAAGATTTTAACGTTTTTCCATAGAGAAAAACGATGGGATAAGAAGCAACTGTTTAAAAGTGGAGGGGTGCCATCTTCTACAACAGCTACTGTAAGTGCTCTTGCGACGGCGGTAGGGTTCAATGAAGGCCTCCATGGACCGGTTTTCGCTTGTGCATGCGTTCTGGCAATTATAATTGTGCATAATTGTCACGACCTAAAACACTAATCGTGATCGGCGCACGAACTAGAACATTTCTAGCCCGGCAAGTCTATTGATTCAATTTGACAAACTATAAAATAAAAATAATTTCAATTCGATTTTTACTTCAATAAAAATATTTATTGAAATTTCGATAGAGTTTCCCCTGTAAATTCAACATTGCCAACATATGAGTCCCGTTCTAAAAACTTGTTTCATCATCCAGTATCTCAAATAACATTTTTCTCATACTTGTACAACTCAGAATAAAACATCCTAGACTACCAAATAGCTGCAGATACATCAATGAACATTAAAATATAAATATACAAAGAGAAGCTAACCAAGAGGGCCTACCAAAAGTGACATTGCGAAAACTTTGAATCTGCTAGCAGCTTTCTACTTAGCTGCTTAGGAATCTGAAAAAAAATAGAAAATAAAAGAGTAAATCACAAAGACTTAGTGAGAGACAACAACCACTAACCACTAGAAGGGAAACACACAAGGGCACGATTATTTACTTTTCCCAAATCAAATTTTAATTTACAAAGTTACTAACCGTATAAAAATGTAATAAACATTCAATCAAGTGTACCATGAAAATTCATAAAACTTTATAAATTTATCAAACCAAATAAGACTATATCAAAATTCCAATGTCGTAAAAGAGTGAACCCAAATCCACAACATTAAAGAAAATATATAAATCACGTATAATGAAAAAGGAATCGAAATAATCAAATCTAAATAGAATATAAAATCAAATTCCATTTAATAATACCAAAATAATAAACTTTAAAGAAAGTATAAAAATCCAACTTTCGTGAAAATAATCAAATGGGTGAATCGAGAACTATCTCCATCTCATTGATAGCCCTCTCCTCCTAATAGTGGTCTTTCCATAGGGGCGGCTCCATCTAACGGATAGCTCTTTTCTCTCGACTCAAAACAAAAATGTTTTTAAAGTATAGTAAACTCAATATAGTGAAAATAATCAAAATGGGTGAATCGAGAACTATCTCCATCTCGTTGATAGCCCTCTCCTCCTAATGGTGGCATTTCCATAGCGGCAACTCCATCTAACGGATAGCTCTTTTCTCTCGACTCAAAACTAAGTGTAAAACATTTTCAATTAGGGGGTTTACCTCTCATTGATAGCCCTCTCCTCCTAATAGTGGTCTTTCCATAGGGGCGGCTTCATCTAACGGGGTATCTCTACCTAATTGAAATCACATACTAGGTGCACCTAGGTTGTCGTCATTATAAGCATAATTTTCAAAACACCATTCATAAAACACAATGCTAAGACCATATTTCACAACATAGCGAAATTTATTTCAAAATACGTATCATCAAAACTCAATCGAAAATCTACTACTTATAAACATGAGTAAATCCAAATGCAAATCCAATCCAAAATCCAAATTGCGTACAAATTAATATCAAACCTTTCAAAAACACATATTTCAAAACCACGTTTCACAACATATCAACAGAACTATGAAAATACATACAATGAAATTCTCCGTTTCAATTTCTCTACTTTATAAATCACAAGTAAAAATCCAAATCCAAATGGAGCGCATATTAATATCGAAAATTTCCAAGAATATATATCTCAAAACCGTATTTCTCGATATCTCAAAACTCACGTCATAGTATATGCAACTAAACCTCAATTTCAAATCTTTTGCTCAATAAATAAATCCGAATAGAGTATAGTTAAATTTGATGACTTTGAAATTATATAAAAATGATGAGAGAAATGTTCATAGGGTGTGTTCCCCAATTTGATAAATACTTTAACTTATAAAATCACCAAAATATCAATAATAATGATAATTAAAATAATTGATAATGATCGTCATCAACTCACTATTATGATGAATCAACTAAGTTTACTCTCCAACCACTCCGAAGAAGCATGAGAAGCATCCGACGCCATATCTGAGCATGAATAACATTTTCTAAGGAATTAGAAACTCATTCTACAACTTCTCTAACTATTTAGAATCTCATTCTGCAATTCTCTAACTATAGCTAACCATAAAGTCTTGTAATATCTACTTTAATCTCAAAAATTAATTTCTAACAAACTAATCATGCTTAAATATGCACCAATTGCATTATAAGTTGATAAATATACCTCCAAAAGTCTCAATGAGCCACTTCCATAAAATGGGTATTCTTCATCTTCCTCAAAGCACAACCCTAACCCCCAAAATTCTACCAAATAACACTTGTGCCATGAGATAACTTAGCTTAGATGTGTGGTGTTTCTTGTGGGTGTTTGATTTGGGGATGAATTAGTGGTTTGGAAGAAATAAAGATGTAAAGAAAAGAGGAAAGGTGGAGAACAGAGAAGGAGTGATACGGGGGAGAAAGAGAAAGAAAAGGGAAAAGTATAGTAAGAAAGGAAGAATGAAGAAGGTTCTCAGTCCATCTCTAATTTTTTTTTAAATAAATAAATAAAACGGTCGTTTCATTCTTTCCCCCTTAAGAAAATTCGTCCTCAATATTTTTTTCTTAACCACAAAAAGCCTTGGCTTAAATAGGCATGGTTATTTCTCACGCAACACTTCTTCGTTAGTGACACACAAATGAATACCTGCTCTCCCACTGTGAGCTCTAAGGGACGACACCTCTTGTTATAATTAGAGTTTACCTATTTGGAGTTGCTGCTAAACAATCTTAGATGAACTTAACCCTTTTCAATGATATAATGAATCAACTCTAAGTCCGCCAGTTTAGACTCTCCAATTTCAAACAATCGAATCAATGATATACATCGTCTATACACAATGCCTCAAAAGGTGCCACTTCAATACGAGATTGGTAACTATTTATATCAAAAATCCAGCATATGCAAACATAGGTCCCAACTCCCTCTAAGATCAAGAAACACAAGCACATATTATATCCTATATGTTTCGTATAGTTTTCACATATTGGCCATCAATCTTAGGATGAAAGTTGTACTAAGATTCAAACGGGTTCTAATTCAGATTTGAAAGACTTTCAAATCGAAGTAGTAGATTGAGCCTTACTATCAAATATAGTAGAGATTAACACAACTAGATAAGAAATAGTCTCCTCTAAATAAATCATAGCATACTGAAATGCACTACAAGTAATTTTCAAAGGTAAGACTTGTGCAAACTTGGTCCATTGATTTATAATCCCTCACACCGAGTCATAACCGTTTTGAGTTAGTGGTAAAACTATCATGAAATCTACAACAATGCATTTTAGTTTTTATTCACGTATTTCAACAAGTTGAAGTAATCTTGTAGGCTTTTGTTGCTTAACCTTAACATGCTACCACACCAAGCACTTAGAAACAAAGTATGTTACATCCCTTTCCAACGGTACAATTACCTCATGTATTAGTACGTCTTATTATAACCTGGATGAATAATATAAGAAGAATGATGAGCCTTGTCTAAGATTTTTCACCTCAAATCACCAACGTTTGGAATACACAATCGATACTTCAACCATAAAGCACTATCTAAATCAACTAAGAAGTTTGTAACTTTACCATTCCTCCCATTACCTATCAACTTTACCTAGTCTAAATCTTAACTAAGTCTCCCTGATACTGTAAACTATGGTGGAATAAATTTACACATGACCAATAATGTCATTGAATGATCGAGCTAAAATTGAATCCCACTTCCAACTAGTCATTGTAATACTTTAATTATAAGTCTCTTCATTTCGGCTAAATGAATATACCTACCCATGTACTTCCTATTGAAAGCGTCTACTACAACATTTGTCTTCCCAAGGTGATACAAGTCCGTGTAATCAAATTTTTTGAAAGAACTCCATCCACCTTATTTGTCTTAAATTTTAAGCTATACCAAAGACATTTGTCTTTTCGTATAGATGATGCCTCAAAATCTTCAGAGTAAAATCATAGTTGTCATATTCAATCATGTGTAGAATATTTTGGATCAACCATTTATTTACTCTTACAATAAACAAGAATGCCATCAATGAATAGTATCACAAACTGATCTAAGAATGATTTAAAACTCAACTCCTCAAATCCATAAAGATGTTGGAGAATCAGTAACCCTAAAAAGGCATAATCAGGATTTCAAAATGCTCATAGCGTGTACAAAAAGTTTTCTTTGATATATGCTCCCACTTAATCTTCCACTAATGATACCTAACCCATAAGTCAATATTGGAAAAACAACAAGTTCCTTAAAATTGATCAAACGACTCGTTAAACGATATTTACTCTTTACTACCTCCTTAGTCATTTTCTATAACTTACACATAATCGGATTGATCCATCTTTCTTCTTTACAAACAATGCTAGTGTTCCTCAATGAAAATAATTTTTTGGCAAATAAAGCTCTTACTGAGAAAATCTTGTAGCTACTCCAGTAACATCTAAAGTTTTGCTAGGCCAAACGCTAAAGAGGTCTAGATATGGGTTGAGTGTTATGAACCAAGTCTATAGAAAATCCAATCTTATTACCAAGTGGAAATCCAGGAACTTCTTCAGGAAAAACATTAGGAAACCCACATGCTTTTGTAACTCTTTAATTCTCCCCTACTCACTTCTATATCCTTAATCAAGATCAATTATCCTAGACAACCTCTCTTCATTAACTTGTTAGCTCCTAACCCTGAGGTCTAATTATATAGTACCAAACAACATTTTCCTAAAATAAAAGAAAAGTGATTATCCAATATCTCAAATTTAACTACCTTATTATAACAGTCTAAGGTGACAAGATAGAAGGACAACCAACTCATCCTCAAAATCATATCAAACTTTATACTAAAGCTACTGATGTTAATACATGACTAGATGATCATGTCGTAGCTGCCAAGAGTGATCCCTCCTGATATGACATACTTGACCACATTGAAATCACACCTTACCATATTTGAAACAAAATATCTCTAAAGTCAAATCAACCATTGTAGAATCAAAATTACTCGAAGTAAAAATGGATTATATATATGCCCCGTAATCTAATCTACGACTTTGCAATGTGTCCAAAAGTTTGTCTACAAGAAATATCACAGAGTGATCTTGATATCTGTTGTCCCTAATGACCAAACATAACTTCACCACCACATTTAGAATAATCATTCAACTTGTTTCTTGAGAGAATCATGTTCACTACCTCCTTAAGTTTTGTTGCCTAATTTGAAGTGTCAAACTCGAAACCTCCACAAAGTATCACAATTAGATTCAACCACAAATCCAATTAAGTATTCCTTTAATCTTATAATGATCCACTTGAAACACATCTCTTCTTTGATACGATGAGGATCAAGTCTTGAAGCTCTGTAAAACAAGTTTTGTACTCTAAAATTGACATAACATCAATTTGTTCCGATCTTTCATACCCGTGTGCTAATTCATCTCAAACACTTTCTAGAAGTAAACGAGCCATAAACAATCAAGAGATCTTAATTCATTCTAACAGAGGTGATCCCACTTATTTTCCACGTGCAAGTGTACTAATCGAGTCATATACTACACCCTCAAACTTACATGAAGTAAACTCCCAAGTCCTTATGTTTGAGCGCCCTAATGCCCTTCATAACCTCTCAACACTGTCAACGAATTGCAGTGGATCCTCACACACGCTTGACTTACAAAATGCAAGGGTTTAAGTCCATGTAGGTGGATTTGTCGCTTTCTCCTCAACTAACTTCTTATTGACCATTAAGATTTGTTTGTCTTAGGTTAACCTATTGCTTTCCAACAGCAACCCCCAACAACTTGTTATAATACTTGTAACAATCTTCACCTTCCTATTTACATTTCAACACTAGCTACTCCTATAACTAAGACATGTTTGTCAACATGAACGTAAATTCTCCATTATTTGATTTACGTTGATCACGAGTACGTCCCAAAACACGACCTCTTTAACTAAGGTTTTTAGGTTGAGCAATAAACCCATAAGGAATTAATTTCCCTTCTAGTGGAGATCTTGGTAATGGGTGACACCCTCACTAAATGAATAAAAACTGACCGAATAGAGGACAAGACGAAAAAAGAGTGAGACCAATCAAAGACCAAAAGAAATCACAAGATTGGACAACAACAGACATTACCATAAATTGCAAATAGATTTTTGCAAGTAAATGGTGCCGCGGTTCACAATTTACTAGCAAGAATCTATTTTCATTCTATGTCTGCAGCTATTAAGACCTACAATCGGGCTCTGATACCAACATTGTCACGACCCAAAACACTAACCGTGACCGGCGCACGAACTAGAACATTTGTAGCCCGGCAAGCCTATTGATTCAACTTGACAAACTATAAAATAAAAACAATTCCAATTTGGTTTTTACTTCAATAACAATATTTACTGAAATTTCTACAGAGTTTCCCCTGTAAATTCAACTTTCCAACATATGAGTCCTGTTTTAAAAACCTGTTTCATCATCCAGTATCTCAAATAACATTTTTCTCATACTTGTACAACTCAAAATAATACATCATAGACTACCAAATAGCTGCAGATACATCAATGAACACTAAAATATAAATATACATAGAGAAGCCAACCAAGAGGGCCTACCAAAAGTGACACTGCGAAAACTTTGAATCTGCTAGCAGCTTTCTACTTAGCTGCTTAAGAATCTGAAGAAAAAAAAAAAGAAAATAAAAGAGTAAGTCATAGGGACTTAGTGAGAGACAACAACCACTACCCATTAGAAGGGAAACACACAAGGGTACAATTATTTACTTTTCCCAAATCAAATTTTAATTTACAAAGTTACTAACCGTATAAAAATGTAATAAACTTTCAATCAAGTGTACCATGAAATTTCATAAAACTTTGTAAATTTATCAAACCAAATAAGACTGTATCAAAATTCCAATGTTGTAAAGAAGTGAACCCAAATCCACAACTTTAAAGAAAATATATAAATCGTGTATAATGAAAAAGGAATCGAAATAATCAAATCCAAATAGAATATAAAATCAAATTCCATTTAATAATACCAAAATAATAAACTTTAAAGAAAGTATAAAAATCCAACTTTCGTGAAAATAATCAAATGGGTGAATCGAGAACTAGCTCCATCTCGTTGATAGCCCTCTCCTCTTAATAGTGGTCTTTCCATAGGGGCGGCTCCATCTAATGGATAGCTCTTTTCTCTCGACTCAAAACAAAAATGTTTTTAAAGTATAGTAAACTCAATATAGTGAAAATAATCGAAATGGGTGAATCGAGAACTAGCTCCATCTCGTTGATAGCCCTCTGCTCCTAATGGTGGCATTTCCATAGGGGCGGCTCCATCTAAAGGATAACTCTTTTTTCTCGACTCAAAACTAAATGTAAAACATATTCAATTAGGGGGTTTACCTGTCATTGATAGCCCTCTCCACCTAATGGCGGCCTTTCCATAGGGGCGGCTCCATCTAACGGGGTATCTCTACCTAATTGAAATCACATACTAGGTGCACCTAGGTCGTCGTCATTATAAGCATAATTTTCAAAACACCATTCTTAAAACAGAATGCTAAGACCATATTCCACAATATAGCGAAATTTATTTCAAAATACGTATCATCAAAACCCAATCGTAAATCTACTACTTATAAACATAAGTAAATCCAAATGCAAATCCACTCCAAAATCCAAATCGCGTACAAATTAATATCAAACCTTTCAAAAAGACATATTTCATAACTACGTTTCACAACATATCAACAGAACTACGAAAATACATACAATGAAGTTCTCCCTTTCAATTTCTCTACTTTATAAATCACAAGTAAAAATCCAAATCCAAATGGAGCGCATATTAACATCAAAAATTTCCAAGAACATATATCTCAAAACCGTATTTCTCCATATCTCAAAACTCACGTCATAGTATATGCAACTAAACCTCAATTTCAAATCTTTTGCTCAATAAATAAATTCGAATAGAGTATAGTTAAATTTGATGACTTTGAAATTATATAACAATGACGAGAAAAATATTCAAAGGGTGTGTTCCCCAATTTGATAAATACTTTAACTTATAAAATCACCAAAATATCAATAATAATGATAATTAAAATAATTGATAATGATCGTCATCAACTGACTGTTACGACGAATCAACTAAGGTTACTCTCCATCCACTCCGAAGAAGCATGAGAAGCATCCGAAGCCATATCTGAGCATGAATAACATTTTCTAAGGAATTAGAAACTCATTCTACAACTTCTCTAACTATTTAGAAACTCATTCTGCAATTCTCTAACTATAGCTAACCATAAAATCCTGTAATATCTACTTTAATCTCAAAAATTAATTTCTAACAAACTAATCATGCTTAAATATGCACCAATTGCATTATAAGTTGATAATATACCTCCAAAAGTCTCAATGAGCCACTTCCATAAAATGGGTATTCTTCATCTTCCTCAAAGCACAACCCTAACCCCCAAAATTCTACCAAATAACACTTGTGCCATGAGATAACTTAGCTTAGATGTGTGGTGTTTGATTTGGAGATGAATTAGTGGTTTGGAAGAAATAAAGATGTAAAGAACATAGGAAAGGTGGAGAACAGAGAAGGAGTGATACGGAGGAGAAAGAGAAAGAAACGGGAAAAGTATAATAAGAAAGGAAGAATGAAGAAGGTTCTCGGTCCTTCTCTAATTAATTTTTTTTAAATAAATAAATAAAACGGTTTCTTTTAATAATAAAATATGTGTGGAGGAACGACAAGCTCAGGAGAATGAAATTTTGCTTGAACTTCCGCCTGAACATCCTCTTCGTGCCAGTAGCACACCTCCTGAAGATTATGATCAAACAAGGGCGCATATCGCTGTCGGTTTAGTGCTCGGAATAATGATTGAAAAAAATAAAATCTCTCACAAATCCTTTGATCATAAAATTTAGTAATTGAATTAGAGAGATGTTATTTTTTCCCTCGCTGAATTTCCCTCACTAATTTTTTTTATTTAGTAGTGTCCATCCCACAATAATTGAATCATTTATTGAAACATGATGTTTGAACATATGCTTATGACATAAATTATACTATTGTTCTTCAAAATCATTTAGCTTGATGGAATGATTATTCGTTGGAGTCACATATATAGTGAATCAAACCAAGTTGCTAATGTTTTGTCTAACGATGCCTTTAATTAGTTTATCTATTTTGTATTATTTCTAATTTATTTTTTACTTCTCCATAAAAAACATAAACATGCATGATCTCCATTTTGACAAGAAATAAAACCCAGTAATTGTGATTATAAATGAGACTCTTGATGATTTAATTCTTAAAACAAACATAATTAGAAAATTAAGGGGCCGACATACTAAATTTTGTGTGCCGTTGTGATCCATGCATGATATGCTCAACTCAGTCCCTTAATTCTAATTAAGTTTAAGAATTCATCAAGTGGAGATCATGCATGTTTTTGTTTTTTATAATCTTATTTTAAACAACTATTTATAGGTTTTATGCGTGATATATTCCATAAATAGTGAATTTTGATTCTCATTAATATATATATGTTTAATTTCAACGAGTGTTTGATTTCTCAAAAACCTAGGAAGTAACACTAGTGTAAATCGGGGATACAAGACCTGATTTTTAGAGATTTAAGACCTGTTTTTTACCAGGGTTATATCAACGGGTGTTGTAAGTTTGACAAACGACACCTGTTTTTTATCCGGTGTGAAAAGAACCTTTCCTACCTTTTTAAGAAAAAAATAGGTGTAATCTGTGTACATATCACACCTCTTTTTCAAATAAACAGGTGTGAAAACGATCATATAACACCTATTTTTTAGCAAAAAACCGGTGTGAAAAGTGGAGTTTTTTGGCAGTTTCATTTACCATAATTGCACATTTTTTGGTTAAAAAAAATAATATATTTATGGTACAAAATATAATAGTAACATAACAAATTAATGGTACAAACTATTCAAGACAATTTTACAATAAAATACAACAAATCTACCACAAACATAAATCAAAATTGACTCCATAACACCCTCCTTAACTTACGGCCTATAGCAGAACAACTCCTACGACACTAAATTGACACTGCATAATTCCTCATACACAAACAGTGACAATAGGCAAAAATTTCTTGCTTGTACCTTAAATTTCTTAGTAAGAAAAATAAAATTTTATACTAAAGGAACAAAAAAAAAACTTGAAACATTTCTAGAACTAGATGATCCTCTTGTTCTTCATTCCAAGCTACCTGCACATAATGCAATCTTTCTATGATTACAAAACAAATAAGAATAACATGTGTTAGATTACAACAATAGCATAACCAAAATATATCCTAATTCAGGAAAGCATGCACAATACATAGAAAATTTCAACTATCCAACTCGATTAGCGTCAACTATCTTTGTAAAAATAAAAAAATGTGTCAACTATCTTCTGCAAATCATTATACTGAGTCTTCCATGGAAGTCTTGCATATCTTCAGATCATTATAGAGTGTCTTTCCCTGAAGGCCTGAAATTAAAATAATAACACGAGATTCTTTTCTATCAATTCTTTTATTAGAAAACTAAAAGTACTAACAAATCCAGAATTAAATACCATGTTGGTGAAATTGTTTAATGCCTATCCCAAATCTGATCCTTTCATGGAAAATGATTTAGAAGCTGTAAGAACAACATAAGTAATGATATATTAAAAGGAAAAAAGGAAATTTGATAGCATACCAAAAGGATCTCAGCATGTTGTTCCACGTTTAAGAACATAGTATCATCATAATGGTATTGTGAGCAAAAACTTTAGAAAACCAAGATATCTTTTTTTTTTTTTCTCGAAGAAGAATTTTTTATTAAGAAAATATATCTATATGTTTGTTAATAATGATCGCATCTATCTTCTCATGCCATGTCACTAAAGTCTACTTTATATCTCATGCCTTTAGATGTTGCACTTGCAGCACCAGAACCTACACTCTACATCTTACGATCCCTAGATTGGTATTTTAATCATTGGTTAAAAGATAATCATGAGAAACAAAAGATTCTTTGTGAATTTAGCATAATAATTTAATAAATTGGTGATCAAATTGACAATATGACAAGGTCAAAATGACTCAAGTAAATATATACCAAGACAAGCGTTAAAGATGAAGAGGATAGACAATCTAAG